>ERZ780226.416-NODE-416-length-39323-cov-3.017724_pt1 | contig 39323 bp, 33 predicted proteins | sample MGYA00511165_ERZ780226 | MGnify/ENA primary metagenome ERZ780226 (study PRJEB29588, sample SAMEA2152373) | human gut metagenome | biome: human gut; feature: human-associated habitat; material: faeces | place: Denmark | collected 2008/2010 ...
CCCGCCTCGGCCGCCGTCGCGACGGTGTGGAGCGCCTCGTCCATCTCGCCGGGGAACACGAGCGTGTTCGCCGTGAGGTAGACCTTGCGGGCGCGCAGATGCGCGTCATCGCACGAGCGCTTGAGGTCGTCGAGCGTGAAGTTGTCGGCGTTGCGCCGGGCGTTGAAGGCGCCTGCGCCAAGGAAGACGGCATCGGCGCCTGCGCCGAGCGCAGCCTCGAACGAGGCGCGATTGCCCGCGGGTGCGAGCAGTTCTGGTTTTCTCATAAATCCTCTACCACGTTGTTGTCTGGGAAAAAGATATGCGGCCGCACGCTCTACATGCGCGCCGTGTCGGCGGCAAGGCGCTCGCGCGCCTGGTCGAGCTGGACCTTGACGGCATCGTGCCCCGTGCCGCCCGCCGTGATGCGGCGCGCGACGATCTTGTCGATATCCACCGCATCGAGCGCGCCGGCGTCGAACAGCGGATCTGCCTGCTTGAGCTCGTCGACCGAGAGCTCCTGCAGGGTCTTGCCCTGCTTCTCGCACTCGAGCACGAGCTTGCCGACCACCGCATGCGCGTCGCGGAACGGCATGCCCTTGCCGACCAGGTAGTCCGCGAGGTCCGTCGCCGCCATGAAGCCGCCGTGCGCGCCCTTGCGCATGGCATCCGCGTTGACGGTCATCGTGCGGATCATGCCGGTCATGACGACGAGGGAATCGCTCAGCGTGTCGACCGCGTCGAACACGCCCTCCTTGTCCTCCTGCATGTCCTTGTTGTAGGCGAGGGGCAGCCCCTTGAGCGTGGTCAGAAGCCCCATGAGATCGCCGTAGACGCGGCCTGTCTTGCCGCGGATGAGCTCGGCGAAATCGGGGTTTTTCTTCTGGGGCATAATGCTCGAGCCCGTCGAGTACGCGTCGGACAACCTGATGAACTGAAATTCGTTGCTGCTCCAGTAGATGAACTCCTCGCACATACGCGACAGGTGCATCATCGCGACCGAGCACGCGTACGTGAGGTCGAGCAGGAAGTCGCGGTCGCTCACCGCGTCCATGCTGTTCTTGCTCACCTCGGAAAAGCCGAGTTCGTCGGCGACGAAATCGCGGTCGAGCGGGTACGTCGTGCCGGCCAGCGCCGCAGAGCCCAGCGGCAGCACGTCGGCGGCATCGTATGCGGCGCGCACGCGCACGAAATCGCGCGTGAACATCCAGTAGTACGCGAGCATGTGGTGGCTGAACAAGACGGGCTGCGCCTTCTGCATGTGGGTGTAGCCGGGCATGACGACGCCGAACTCGCGCGTCGCGACCTCGAGCAGCGCGCCGCGGATGTCGAGCAGCTGGTGCATGAGCCCGTGCGCGAGCTTCTTGGAATGCAGGCGCGTGTCCGTGGCGACCTGGTCGTTGCGGCTCCTGCCCGTGTGCAGGCGCCCGCCGGCTGCCCCGATGGCCTCGGTGAGGTTGCGCTCGATGGACATGTGGATATCCTCGTCCTCGATCTCGAAGTCGAAGCTGCCGTCCTCGATCTGGTGCGCGATGTCATCGAGGCCGGACCTGATGTCTTCGGCGTCTTTCTCGGAGATGATGCCCTGCTTGGCGAGCATCTTCGCATGCGCCTTGGAACCGGCGATGTCCGACTCCCACATGCGCTTGTCGACTGGCAGCGAAGCGCCGAACTCCTGGGTAAATTCTGCGGGGGCGTCTTCGAAGCGCCCTCCCCACAAAGCATCGTTCTCGTGCGCCTGCTCAGCCATAGTGCGGTCGACCTTTCGTTGCGGTGGTTAGAAAAGATGGCAATCCGCCGGCAACGGCGAATGCGGCAATTATGTCACAGCTTTGTCTACAATAGCCCCTACGTGGACAGAGGAGAGATTTTGCAGAATAAAAACAACACTTCGCGAAGCACGGCGTCCAAGCGTGACAGCTTCCGGTCGAAGCGGGGCTTCATCCTCGCGTGCATCGGCTCGGCTGTGGGCATGGGCAACATCTGGCTGTTTCCCACGCGCGTCTCCGCCTACGGCGGCGCGACGTTCATCATTCCCTACCTCATATTCGTACTGCTCATCGGCTCGACGGGCGTCGTCGAGGAAATGGCGTTCGGACGGGCGCGCCACGCCGGGCCCATCGAGGCCTTCGCGCAGACCACCGAAAAGCGCTTCGGGTCGCGCAAGCCAGGTGTGCTCATGGGCCTTCTGCCCGTGGCGAGCTCGCTTGCCATGGCGATCGGCTACTCGGTCGTCGTCGGCTGGATCTTCAAGTACACGTTCGACGCGCTGACCGGCACGCTTTCCGCCACGCAGAGTGTCGAGGCCTTTGGGGCGCAGTTCGACGCCGTGGCGGGCGGGAACGGTTTTTGGCTCACCGTGGCGATACTCGCCGCCGTTGCCATCCTCGTCTTTGGCATCGGCAAGGGCATCGAGAAGGCCAACGAGGTCATGATGCCGCTGTTTTTCTGCCTGTTCGTCGGGCTCGCCATCTACGTATTCACGCTCCCCGGTGCGGTGGAGGGCTACAAGTACATATTCCTGCTCGATCCGAAGGGCCTTGCCGATCCCCTCGTGTGGGTGTTCGCGCTCGGTCAGGCGTTCTTCTCGCTCTCGATTGCCGGCAACGGCACGCTCATCTACGGCTCGTATCTCGACGATGCAGAAGACGTCCCCAACAGCGCCAAGTACGTCGCCCTCTTCGACACGATCGCCGCTCTGCTCGCATCGCTCGTCATCATCCCCGCCATGGCCGTCGCCGGCCAGCAGCTCTCGACGGGCGGCCCGGGCCTGCTTTTCATCTACCTCCCCAACCTGTTCTCGACGATGCCCGGCGGACCCCTCATCATGGCCGTGTTTTTCGTGGCGGTGCTGTTTGGCGGTCTGACCTCGCTCATCAACTTCTTCGAGGCGCCAATTGCGACGTTGCAGGAGTTCTTCCATCTCGACCGCGCGAAGGCCTGCTTTGCCATTGGGGCGATCGTCCTGGTCGCGAGCCTGCTCATCCAGGGGATCGTCTCGCAGTGGATGGACGTTTGCTCCATTTACCTGTGCCCGATTGGCGCGCTGTTCGCCGCCATCATGTTCTATTGGTTCTCGGGCAAGGACTGGGTGCTCGAGCAGGTGAACAAGGGCCGCGCCAAGCCGCTGGGCGCGTGGTACTACCCCATGGGCAAGTACGTGTTCGTCATCGCGACCGTCGTCGTGCTGGTGCTCGGCTCGGCGCTCGGGGCCATCGGCTGATGCCCGCAGCAGCAAAGGGGCTCGAGCTGCTCGTGCTCGCGAGCGGCAGCAAGGGCAACGCCTCGGTGCTGCGCGACACGGCGAGCAAGCGCGCCATCCTCATCGACTGCGGCATCAGCAAGAAGGGCTTCCTGCAGCGGTGCGAGACGCTCGGATTTGACCCGCACGAGATCGAGGCGGTCTTGGTCACGCATGAGCACACCGACCACACGAAGGGGCTCGGAGTGCTCTACCGCGGCTTTGCAAAGCTCGGCATGGCGCCGACGCTGTACACGGGCGAGAAGATCCTCGCGGCAAGCGCCCAGGTCCAGCAGGCCACCGAGCACTGCGACGTCCGCTTCATCGACGACGGCAGCGACGAGTCCGTCGCGGGGATGGCGGTGCACGCCTTTGCCACCTCGCACGATGCCGTTCAGTCGTTTGGGTTCAGGTTCGATGGGCGAAGCGACAGCATCGGCTTCATGACCGACACGGGCGTCGTGACGCCGCAGGCATTCGAGGCGCTGCGCGAATGCCGAGTGCTCGGACTCGAGAGCAACCACGATGCGAAGATGCTGAAGTACGGCCCCTACCCTGCGCGCCTCAAGGCGCGCATCGCCTCCGCACGCGGGCACCTCTCCAACGAGCAGTCGGCGGGCGCACTCGAGGAGCTCGCGTCCGACCGGCTCGAAGAAGTCGTCGCGCTCCACGTCTCGGAGAACAACAACGACTACCTGCTCCCCGAAAAGTCGCTCGAGCAGACGCTCGCGCTCTTGTCGCATCCCGCGCGCGTGCGCGTTGGGTTCCAGCACACGCCGATAAGGGTGCCGTAGCGCGATTTTGACAGGCACTCCACTCCAATAAAGTTATAATTTGCACTCGTTATGCGGAGAGGACTCCGGCGCAGCCGGGATTGAAGAGGTTTTTATGCAATCAGGCGACTTTATCGTAATGCTCGCGATTCTCATCTACTTCATCGCGGTGCTCATCATCGGCTTTTCCTACGCGAAGCGCTCGAACTCATCGTCGTCCGAGTACTTCCTGGGAGGCCGCAAGGTCGGCCCGTGGTTCACGGCCCTTTCCGCAGAGGCGTCCGACATGTCCGGCTACCTGCTCATGGGCCTGCCGGGACTCGCGTACTTTACCGGCGCCGCAGACGTCGGCTGGACCGCCATCGGGCTTGCACTGGGAACCTACCTCAACTGGCTGCTCGTCGCCAAGCGCCTGCGGCGCTACTCCGAGGTCGCGGGCGACGCCATCACGCTTCCCGGCTTCTACAGCAACCGCTTCCACGATGACAGAAACGTCATCGGCACCATCGCCGCGGTCATCATCCTCGTCTTCTTCTGCGTCTACACCGGCAGCTGCTTTGTCACCTGCGGCAAGCTCTTCCATTCGCTGTTTGGCGTGGACTACTCGCTCATGATGGTCTTCGGCGCGATCATCGTGTTCCTCTACACGATGGTGGGCGGTTACCTCTCCGTCGTCGCCACCGACTTCCTGCAGGGCACGCTGATGTTCTTTGCCCTGGCCGTCGTCGTAATCGGCTCGATCACCATGGCAGGCGGGCTCGACAACACCGTCGCTTTCCTGAGCGACATCCCCGGCTACCTCACCATGGTGCAGACCGCTGTCCCCGTCCTCGACGCCAACGGAACGCAGGTCGTCGAAAACGGCATGCCGCTGTTCGACAGCGTGCCCAAAGAGTACGGCCTGCTCGCCATCATCTCGACGATGAGCTGGGGCCTTGGCTACTTTGGCATGCCGCAGGTGCTCGTCCGCTTCATGGGCATCCGCAGCGACACCGAAGTCAAGCAGTCCCGCCGCATTGCAATCGTGTGGGTAATCGTCTCGATGTTCTCCGCAGTGATGATCGGCATCATCGGCCGCTACCTCATCCCGACGGAACTGCTCACGCAGTCGACGGCAGAGAGCATCTTCATCGTGCTCTCGCGCATGATGCTCCCCGCGTTTTTGTGCGGCATCGTCGTCAGCGGCATCCTCGCCGCCTCGATGTCGAGCGCGTCTGCCTACCTGCTCATCACCGGCTCGTCCGTTGCGGAAAACATCTTCCGCGGCATCTTCAAGCGCAACGCCACCGACAACCAGGTCCTCATCGTCAGCCGCATCACGCTGGCAGTCGTCCTGCTTTTCGGCATCTTCGTCGCCTGGGACGAGAACTCGGTCATTTTCACCGTCGTGAGCTACGCCTGGGCAGGCCTGGGCGCCTCGTTCGGCCCGCTCACGCTGTTCAGCCTCTATTGGCGCCGCACCACCAAGCAGGGCGCGGTCGCGGGCATGCTGACCGGCGCCGCCACCGTGCTCATCTGGCACAACCTCGTGAAACCGCTCGGAGGCGTCTTTGGCGTGTACGAGCTGCTCCCCGCCTTCATTTTGGGCAGCCTCGCCATCGTGATTGTCTCGTTGCTCTCCAAAGAGCCGTCTCAGGCTATCTACGACGAGTTCGACCACTACATGGACGAGCCCACACTCGAGATGCGCGACCTCGACGCCGTCCTCGAAGACGGCAAGCCGCTCTCTGGCGACGCGATGGAATACGCCACGAGCACCCGCCCGAGAGCAGCAAGCGCCGACAGCGCCGAAGAGGCCCTGGCAAAAGGTACCGAAGACGAGGAAACGCTCGTATAGACGCCCGCGTAGACTTCGCGTCTACCTGCGCCCGAGCAGGTGAGAACAGCCCCGCTTTCCAGCAGATGGCAAAGCGGGGCTTTTTGCTGCCTGCATGCGGCAGCGCACGGGGAGTACTGCTGGGCACTGCACGGGGCAGCCCGCCCGAGCGTGCGAGAAGGGGCTATTCGCCCTCCGGCGCAGCAGTGCCGCCATCTTGCTCCGGCAGATAGTCTTTGACCGAATCGTAGATGAGCTGCTCGTAGACCTTCGGCCCATCCGGCTGACGCAAGTGTTCCTTGTCGTCCCAGAGGTACTCCCCCATATGGTCTTTGACCAGGGAATACCAATCGATCAGATGGACGTTGTCGTGCCTGTCGGCAAAATCGGCCAGACGCGCGTTCGTATCCGCCTCGAAGCTGTCGGGGACTTTCACGTTGACGAGGAACAGCTCGCGCTCGTCGCCCACGAGGTCGCGGATCTCCTCGAGCTCGCCGTCTTTGATCGGGTGGTTGGAAAAGCACGCGAAGATGACACAGTGCCCGACGACGCCTTGGTCCGAATACCCCTTGTAGACATCGCGCGCCTGGAACAGCCAGCGCCCGATGTAGCTGTCGTTGAGGCCGTTGGGAAACAGTGCCTTGAACTCGTCGACCGAATCGCCCGGGATTGAGTCGCCGATCAGGAGCGGGTTGTACACGCCGTCTTGGTGCTCGGGGACCTGGATTGCCTGCCCCGCCGCCGCACCCGTGCTCACGAGCGCATCACGCGGGACGTAGTCGGTATCGGGCACCGCCGCGATCCCCACGAGCGCGATAAGAAGGACCGCCACCGCCGAGACGGCCGGCGCCAGAACCTTCGCGCGCAGGCAGGCATGGACGTCGAACGACTTTGCGCGCAGCTTGGCGAATGCCTTACCGAGCGCACCCTTGCGAATCGGGTCTTCCACAAACCGGAACGAGAGCTCCGAAATGCCGAAGGTGAGGGCGAGCACGAGCAGGCAGAACCACCAGGAATGCCCATTGAGCGCGGGATCGAGCGGGGCGAGCAGCAAGATGAGCGGGAAATGCCACAGGTACATGCCGTACGAGCGCGTGCCGATCCAGACGAGCGGACGCGCCTCGAAGACCTTCGCGAGCCTGCTGCGGGGATAGACGAGCACCGCCACGAGCACGGCGGCGAGCACGGAGGCGAGTGCGATGCCGCCCCGGTACATGAACGGCGACATGCCATCGGCCACAACCATCATGACGATGAGGCCGAGAAGCGCGAGCGTGCCCACGGAGTCGAGCAGGCGAACGCTGCGCTCGGGCACGTCGCGCGTGCTCTCGAGCGACAGCGACTGCCCCGGCCAGCTCAAGGCTAGCCAGGCGCCGATGAGAAGCGAGAACGCGCGCGTGTCGGTGCCGTAGTAGACACGGGTCGGATCTGCCTGCGGGTTGTAGAGAAGTGCCATGAGCAGCATCGATGCCGCCGCGAGCGCAAAGCACACGCGCCCGAGCACCTTGCGCTTGCCGCCCAGCTTGAACACGAGCAGAAGCACGAGCGGCCACACGACGTAGAACTGCTCCTCGATGGCGAGCGACCAGAAGTGCGTGAGCGGCGAAGGCGCACCGAGGCTGTCGAAGTACGACAGGCCGCGGAAGACGTACCACCAGTTCTGGAACCAGAACAGCGAGGGAATGATGTCGGGGCGCATCTTGGTGAGCAACGCGTGGTTGAACAGCACGCACAACGCCGCCACGACGAACACGACGACGAAGATCGCGGGGAACAGCCGCCGCACGCGCCGCAGCCAGAACTTGGGGAGGTTGATCGTGTTGCTCTCGCGGTACTCGTTGACGAGGATGCCGGTAATCAGGTAGCCGGAGAGCACGAAGAAAACGGTGACGCCCAACAGGCCGCCATGCACGTGGGCGCTGCCCAGGTGATACGCGATCACGCCCAGGACGGCCAGCGCGCGCAGGCCGTCGAGCGCCGGGATGTAGCGGCGGTCATGCTGCGCCTTCTCGTATCCAGCGTCGCCCGGTTTCGCGGGCTTTCCAGGCTCCTTGCGGGCACCCGTGGATGCAGCGCCCACGCCGTAGCGGGTGCTGTAGTATCCGGGCTTCTTACCTGTCTGGGCTCCTGTCTGGCCTGCTGCTGATTTATTGCGTCTGCTTGCGCCGCTGCTGGTGCTCACGTGCTTCCTCTCGACAATACGTGTGAATGTACTTCACGCGACCAGAGCGGGCAAGGCGCTCGCATGATTCGGCACGATTCGTCCAAAAGCTGCGCAAAAAATGAAGAGAGGGGGCGTGCGCCGTCCCCTCTCTTCTTGCAAGCGTGCCTGTTGTCGGCGAGAGGCTACTTGCTCTCTTCGACCTTGCGGCGCTGACGTGCCCAGACGCGGGTGGGCAGACCGTGCAAGTCGATGAAGCCCTTGGCGGAGTCACGATCGAAGGTGTCGCCCTCGTCGTAGGTCGCCAGGTTGTAGTCGTATAGGGAGTACTCGCTGCGGCGGCCAACGGTCACGCAGGAACCCTTGTAGAAGCGCAGGCGGACATCGCCGGTGAGCACCTTTTGGGTGGTCGCGCAGAAGCCGTCGAGGGCCTCCTTGAGCGGCGAGTACCACAGGCCGTTGTAGACGAGCGTGGCCCACTTCTGCTCGACGACGGGCTTGAAGTGGAGGACCTCACGCTCGAGGCACAGGTCTTCGAGCGCCTTGTGCGCCTGGATGATGGCCAGCGCGCCGGGAACCTCGTAGCACTCGCGCGATTTGACGCCGACGAGACGGTTCTCGATCATGTCGATGCGGCCAAAGCCGTTACGGCCGGCAATCTCGTTCATCTTGAGGATGATCTGATGGAAGCTCATCTTCTCGCCGTCGAGCGCGCACGGCACGCCCTGCTCGAAGCTGATGATGACGACGTCGCCCTCGGCAGGCGCCTCGTAGCCGGGCTTGGTGAGGGTGTAGATGTCCTCGGGCGGCTCGTTCCAGGGGTCTTCGAGCACGCCGCACTCGATGGCGCGGCCCCACAGGTTGTCGTCGATGGAATACGGGGAGTCCTTGGTGGTGGGAACCGGCACGCCGTGCTGCTTTGCCCACTCCATCTCCTGCGGACGCGTGCGCAGGTCCCACTCGCGCACCGGCGCGATGATGGTCAGGTCGGGGTCGAGCGACTGGACGGCGACCTCGAAGCGAACCTGGTCGTTGCCCTTGCCCGTGCAGCCGTGCGCGACGTACTTGGCGCCGTACTGGTGCGCGATGTCGACGAGGTGCTTGGCGATGACCGGGCGGCTCAGGCAGCTGACCATGGGATACTTGTTCTCGTACATGCAGTTGGCGGCAAGCGCCTTGGTGAGGAAGTCGTTGACGTACTCCTCGCGCATGTCGATGGCGAGCGACTCGACCGCGCCGACCTGCAGGGCCTTCTGGCGGACGTACTCGAGGTCCTGACGCTCCTGCCCGACATCTCCGACCATCGCGATGACGTCGAGGCCCTTTTCCTCCATGAGCCACTTGATGCAGACCGACGTGTCCAGACCGCCGGAATATGCGAGCACAACCTTGTCTTTTGCCATGTGCCTAAATCCTTTCGTAGTAAACGACGACTCGAGCCGAGCCATCAACCGTACCCAAATCTATTTATTCGAGAGCATGCTGTCCACTCTCTTTTGGAAAAGTTCCCCCGCTTCCTCGTCTGCGGTGATGACGAGGATCGTGTCGTCTCCGGCAATCGAGCCGAGCACGCCTTCGGGGAGCGCCGAGTCGAGCGCGGCGGCAACACTCGATGCCGAGCCGGGCTCCGTGAACAGCAGCACCTGGTTGCCGGCGCGCTTGGTCGCGCGCCCCGTCGCCGTGAGGATGGTCTTGAAGCGCAAGTCCTCGGCGAGCGCGTAGAAGCCCCTCTCGTCCTTCTGCAGGTCGAGGTCCGAGATATCCCTCGAGACGGTGGCCTGCGTGACGTCGAAGCCATGCTCCTTGAGCGCGGTCACCAGCCCGTGCTGGGTGCGTATGCCGCCCGAGCGCACGAGCGCGCGGATCTGGCGCTGCCTGTCTTCCCGTACCGACGACATGCCTACCCCATTACCAGGGACAGCAGGGCCTTCTGGGCGTGCAGGCGGTTTTCTGCCTCGTCGAAGATGACCGACTGCGGGCCGTCCATGACCTCGTCGGTGACCTCCTCGCCGCGATGCGCCGGCAGGCAGTGCATGAACAGGGCATCGTCTTTGGCAAGCGCCATGAGCGCCGCGTTGACCTGGAAGCCCTCGAACTCCTTGAGGCGCTTGTCGTGCTCGGCCTCGTCGCCCATCGACGTCCACGTGTCGGTGAGGACGACGTCAGCGTCGGCGACGGCGTCTTGCGGGTTGCCGAATACCTCGATGGTCGCGCCCGTCTGCAAGGCGATGGCGCGTGCCTCCTCCACGACGACGGCGTCGGTGGGGTGCGTGGACGGGCAGCCGATCTTCACGTGCATGCCGGCAAGTGCGCCGAGCTCGACGTAAGTGTTGGACATGTTGTTGCCGTCGCCCACATAGGCGAGCGTGAGCCCCTTGAGCGAGCCTTTGTGCTCGCGGATGGTGAGCGCGTCGGCAAGGCCCTGGCACGGATGGAAATCGTCGGTGAGCGCGTTCACGACGGGGATCTTGGCCCATTTGGCGATCTCTTCGACCTTGGACTGCTCGAAGGTGCGAATGACGATCGCGTCGACGAAGCGCTCGAGCACGAGCGTCGTGTCGTGCACGGTCTCGCCACGGCTGAACGCCGAGTGGTTATCGCTCATGACAAGCGGGTGGGCGCCCAGGCGGTAGGTGCCGATCTCGAAGCTCGAGCGCGTGCGCAGCGAGGGCTTCTCCAGGATGATGGCGACCGATTCGTCCTTGCACGGCGTCTCGTGGATGCCGGCGGCCCAATCGGCCTTCTGCTGGGCCGCGGTGTCGAGCACGAGCTCGAATTCCTCGGGCGTGAGGTCGAGCAGGCGGAGCAGGTCGCGCCCCGCGAGTGGATTGCCGTTAGTCATTGCATGCCTCCTCATAGCAGCTGGGAAGTGCGCCCATGAGCGCATCGACGTCTTCTTTGGCGATGATGAGCGGCGGCAAGAAGCGCAGGATATCCGCCGCGGGAGCGTTCAGCACGAAGCCGGCCTCGAGCGCCGCCATGACGAGCGCGGAGGCGACGGGCTTGTCGAGCGACACGCCCACCATGAGGCCCTCGCCGCGCACCTCAACGACGAACGGCAGAGTTGCCAGCTGCTCGCGCAGGTAGGCGCCCACCTCGCGCACGTGCTCGAGGAAACCGGGCTCGCACATGACCTGCGTCGTCGCATCCGATGCCGCGCAGGCGAGGTTGCTGCCGCCAAAGGTCGAGCCGTGCATGCCGGGCTTCATGACCGCGGCGATGTCCTCCTTGGCGGCAAACGCGCCCATGGGCACGCCGTCGGCGATGCCCTTTGCCATCGAGACAATGTCGGGCTCGACGCCGAAGGTTTGGAACGCAAAGTAGTCGCCCGTGCGGCAGAATCCCGTCTGCACCTCGTCGAAGATGAGGAGCATGTTGTTCTCGGACGTCAGCCTGCGCGCCGCCTGGAGGTATTCCCTCGTGCACGGCCAGACGCCCGACTCGCCCTGGATGGGCTCGAGCATGAGCGCGACGGGTTTCGTGCCGTCGATTTCGGTGTGGATGGCCTCTTCGAGCGCGGAGATGTCGTTGAGCGGTACGTGTGCGAAGCCCGTGGGCAGCGGTGCGAAGGGATCCTGCTTGGAGTCCTGGCCCGTCGCCGCGAGCGTCGCGAGCGTGCGGCCGTGGAACGACTTGACGGCCGTGATGATGCCGCCAGCGCCGTTTGCGTGCTCCTTGCCCCAGCGACGCGCGGTCTTGATCGCGCCCTCGTTGGCCTCGGCACCGGAGTTGGCGAAGAAGATGCGCCACTTGGAGCCCGTCATGGCAGCGAGCATGTCGTTGATGCGCTTGGCGAGCTCGCCGCGGTGCTCGATGTAGTAGTAGTTGCTCACGTGGATGAGCTTGTCGGCCTGTTCCTTGATCGCCGCGACAACCTTGGGGTTGTTGTGGCCGACGCTGCACACGCCGATGCCCGCCAAAAAGTCGCGGTACTCCTTGCCGTCGTCGTCGTACAGGCGCGCGCCGGCACCGCGCACGAACTCCACAGGCTTGCGCACGAACGTCTGCATGAGGTATTCGGAATCGAGCTCTTGCTGCTCTTTCAACGATGCGCCCATCTGCTATCTCCTTCCGATGGACTGGATTGACTGGTCGAGTTTGCTTGCGAAGTTGCTGACCGGGGCCTCGACGAAGCCCGGGTCGATGGAATCGTCGTGATGGCGCATGACCATCGTGCCGACGCCCGCGTCGGTGAAGATCTCGAGCACGAGCGCGTGCGGCGTCGTGCCGTTGATGATGTGCGCCTTGCTCACGCCCGCCGAAAGCGCGGTGACGCAGGCGTTGATCTTGGGGATCATGCCCGACGACATCGTGCCGCTCTCCGCGAGCTTGACCATCTCGGAGAGCGAGGCGCGCAACACGAGCGTCGACTTGTCCGAGAAGTCGGTGTAGATGCCGTCGACGTCGGTGATGAAGACGATCTTCTGGGCGCCGATGGCCGCGGCGATCTCTCCCGCTGCCGTGTCGGCGTTGATGTTGTAGTCACCGTCTTCGGAATACCCCACCGTGGCGATGACGGGGATGTAGTCGACGGCGAGCAGGTCTTCGATGAGCGTCGTGTCGACCTTCTTGCCCTTGCCGACGCGGCCGAGCTTCTCGTCGAGCGGCTCTGCCTGGATGATCTTCGCGTCGGCGCCGTTCAGGCCGACGGCAACCGAGCCGTGCCGGTTGATGGCGCTGACCAGCTCCTGGTTGACCTGGCCCACGAGCGTCATCTTGACGACCTCCATGGTGGCCTCGTCGGTCACGCGCTGGCCGTTCTCGAACCTGACCGGCATGTCCAGGCGCTTGAGCATGGCGTTGATGTTGGGGCCGCCGCCATGGACGATGATGGGGTTCGCGCCCATCAGCTTGAGCATGATGATGTCGTCGACGACGGCGTCGCGCAGCTCGCCGGCGACCATGGCCGCCCCGCCGTACTTGATGACGATCGTCTTGCCCGTGATGTCTTCGATCCACGGCAGCGCCTCGATGAGCACCTTCGCCCGGGCGGAGTTGGACAGCGCGCCAACCTCGTCGATATCGATAATCTCGCGTTGCTCTCTGAAAATCATGGTTCCTTCTTAGCTGCGGTAGTCCGCATTGATGCTGATGTAGTCGTGCGTCAGGTCGCAGGTCCAGATGCGCGTCGACGCGTCTCCCTGGTGCAGGTCGACGTCGATGACGACCTCGTCTTGCTCGAAGCGTCGCAGCGCCTCTTCCTCGTCGAACACGATGGCCAGGCCGTCGCGGCACACGGGCAGCCCGAGGATGTCGATGTCGGTCTTCTCCTGCTCGAAGGCAGCGCCGCTGCGCCCGAGAGCCGCTGCGACGCGCCCCCAGTTGCAATCGTGGCCGGCGATGGCGGTCTTCACGAGCGGGGAGTTGGCGATGGTGCGCGCCGCCTTGTCGGCGTCGGCGTCGTTTGCCGCACCGCGGACGTTGACCGTGACGAGCTTGGTCGCCCCCTCGCCATCTGCGGCGATCTGGCGCGCGAGATTCTCGCAGACCGCGCGCAGCGCCGTTGCAAACGCGGTAAAGGCCGCATCCCCGATTTTTGCGGGGGCACCCTCGCCCAAGCACGAGCTCATGAGAAAGACGCTGTCGTTGGTGGAGGTATCCGAGTCGACGGTGACCTTGTTGAACGAGTGGTCCACCGCCTCTTTGAGGGCAGCATGCGCGGCCTCTGCCGAAACGGGCATATCCGAGGTCAGGACGCAGAGCATCGTCGCCATGTCGGGCTGGATCATGCCCGAGCCCTTGCACATGCCGCCGATGCGGTAGCTGTGCTGCCCGACGGAGAACTCGACCGCGCATTCCTTGGGGTGCGTATCGGTGGTCATGATGGCAAGCGCCGCGTCATGGCTGCCCTCGCGAGAGAGCTTGGAGACGAGCTGCGGCACGCCCGTCTCGAACGGGCCCGTGGGAAGCTGCACGCCGATGACGCCCGTCGACGCGACGAAGACCTCGTCTGCCGGCACAGAGAGCGCCTGGGCGGTGATTTCCTGCATGGCACGTGAAGCCGCGCGCCCCGGCTCGCCCGTCGCGGCGTTGGCGATGCCCGAGTTCAAGATGACCGCGCGTGCCTTGCCACCTGCGGCAACGGAACGCGAGACCTGCACCGGTGCCGCGCAGAACACGTTTCTCGTGAACGTGCCGGTAGCGACGGTATCCTGCGCTGACGAGACGACGAGCGCGGCATCGAAGCGCTCGGGGCTCTTTCGAAACCCGATATGCGCCCCTGCGGCCGAAAAGCCTTCCGGGGCCGTGACGCCACCTTCGATGAACTCGAGTTCTGTTGAATCGTCAGCCATGTCTACCTCGCAAATCGCCGCGCACGCCGTGGTGCGATTTTTCGTCAAATGCAGGTAGGACCCTTGCGGGCCCTACCAGTAGCGTATTCTGCAACTAATTCATTCGAGAATCAATATTTTTATTAATCTATGCAAAATATTTGCATTCATTGATTGATTTATGCACATTAAGCGTGTTCCTGCGCCATTGCTGCACTTGCGATACGAGCCGTGTCGCGGGCGATCATGAGCTCTTCGTTGGTGGGGACCACCAGCAGCTTGACCTTGGAGCGCGGGTCGTTGATGACGCGCTCCTCGCCTTCGACCTTGTTCGCCTTGTAATCGAGGATGATGCCAAGCGACTCCATGCCGCTCAAGATCATGCGGCGCATGCGCTCGCAGTGCTCGCCCACGCCGCCGGCAAACGAAATCGCGTCGACGCCGCCCAGCTCGGCGATATAGGCGCCCAGCGTCTTCTTGACGGAGGCGGAGTACATGTCGTAGGCCAGCGTGGCGCGCTTGTGGCCGGCGATGGTCGCCGCCTTGATGTCGCGCAGGTCGCTCGACAGGCCGCTGATCCCCAGCAGGCCCGACTCGCGGTTCATGATCTCGTTGATCTCGTGCGGAGTGTAGCCTTCCTGCTCCATGAGGTACGTGACGATGGAGGGGTCGATGTCGCCGCAGCGCGAGCCCATCATGACGCCGCCAAGGGGCGTGAAGCCCATGGAGGTGTCGACGGACATGCCGTGGTCGATTGCCGTGACCGAGCAGCCGCCGCCCAGATGGCAGGTAATCAGCTTGAGGTCTTCGAGACGCTCGCCCAAGATCTCTGCCGTGCGCATGGCGATGTAGCGGTGCGAGGTGCCGTGGGCGCCGTACTTGCGGATACCGTAGTGCTCGTAGAACTCGTATGGCAGCGCGTACATATAGGCGCGCGGGGGCATGGTCTGGTGGAATGCGGTGTCGAACACGCAGACATGGGGAACGTTTGGCATGAGTTCGCGCGCGGCGCGAATGCACTTGACCGCAGGTGGGTTGTGGAGCGGTGCGAGCTCGGAGCACAGCTCGATGTCGGCGATTGCCTGGTCGTCGACGAGCACGGACTCGCTGAACTTCTCGCCGCCGTGGACGATGCGGTAGCCTACCGCGCCGATCTCGTCCAGGGTGTCGATCCCCGAGTTCGGGTCATTCACGAGCGTGTCGATGACGATACGCATGGCCGTCAGATGGTCGTGCATGGGGGTCTCGATGACGTGCACGTCATCGCCGCTGCCCCACAGCTTATGGAAGGAATCGGAATAGCCGACGCGCTCGCACAGACCCTTTGTGATGGTCTTCTCGGTCTCAGAATCAATTACTTGATATTTGAGGGACGAACTACCCGCATTGATCACGAGTACGTACATGAATGTCTCCTACAGAACGTCGTCAGGTAAAGAACTCGTAACATTGTCTCACAGAGAATAGACGCGCAGCTCGGCAAAAGCGGCAAGCGGCCGATAGCCTGCCGCATTTGCCTGCGTCGATGCGTGCGCGACTAGCTGAGCTTCGTGTCGACTTCGTCGCTGTTCTCGGGCTCGAGCTCTCCCATGAGGACCGTCACCTTCTGCTGCGCGTCGTCGAGGCGCTTCTGCAGGGCGCCGAGCAAGGCCACGCCGCGCTCGTATTTCTGGATGCTCTGCTCGAGCTCGAGCTGGTTGCCCTCGAGGGCCCGGACGATCTCGTCGAGCTCCACGAGCCCCTCTTTGAAGCTCATGCTGTCGAGCTGGGATGCGTCTACCTTGGGTTCGTCTGCCATTAGCCTTGCCTTTCTACTGATGCCACCGTGCAGGAAAGCGAGCCGTCCTGCACCTGGATACGTACGTTGTCCCCTTCTGAGACCTTGCCGACGCTGTCGACGACCGAGTGGCCGTCTTGCGCGTAGGTAATCGAGTAGCCCCTGCCAAGCGTCTTGAGCGGAGAGAGCGCCTCGAGCTTTGCCGCGGCAAGCGACATCTGCTCACCTGCATCGCGCACGAGCGCCGGGCCTGCCGTCTTGAGCTTCTCGCGCGCGACGGCGAGGCTCCTGTCCTGCAAGACCAGCATGCTGGGCCCCGCGCTGCGCAAGCGTTGCCGCAGCGCCGCAAGCGACACCGCATCGCGCTTGAGCGCATCGGGGATTGCCCGCGCAAGGCGCTCGCCCGCAATATCGAGGGCCTGGGAATACGGGCCCGTCAGGTAATGCGCGTCATACCAGAGCTGCCGGTCGGACAGGCGCGAAAGCTCCTGCTCGGCACCCCTGATGCAGCCGGTCAGCGCAGCACCGAGCGCCTGGGTGGCGTTGTCCACCTTGTGCTGCAGCTCCTCCACCGATGGGGCGACCGCTTCCGCCGCCGCCGTTGGCGTGGAGCAGCGCCTGTCGGAGACCATGTCGCACAAGGAGTTGTCGGGCTCGTGGCCGATGCCCGTCACGACGGGGATGGGGCATGCCGCAACCGCCCTGGCGAGCCCCTCGTCGTTGAAGGGCATGAGGTCCTCGTAGGAGCCGCCGCCCCTGACGAGCAAGATGACGTCGGGCGCCGGGACCGCACTGCTTGCCGCAGCAAGACCCTCTTCGAGATAGCGTGGCGCGTCTTTACCCTCGACCGGGACGCCGAAGACCATGAGTTCCCCGAGGGGATAGCGCCTTCTGAGCGTGCGGATGACGTCATGGACTGCCTTGCCACGCGGCGAGGTGACGACGGCGATGCGCTGCGGCAGCGCGGGCGTCCTGCGCTTGCGGACAGGATCCATGAGGCCCTCCGCCTCGAGCTTGCGCGCAATCTGCGCCACCTTGAGGCGCAAGTTGCCCTCCCCTGCCAAGGCGAGCCTGTTGACCGAGAACTGCATGCGCCCCTTGACGGGATAGCATGAGAAGTTGCCCGTGAGCTGCACGAGCATGCCCGCGCGGAGCGTGACTCCACTCGCGCGGTACCTGTCGCGCCACATCAGGCAGGGCATGGCGCACTTGTCGTCGCGGATGGTGAAGTAGGCCGCCTTGTATCCCGGCTTGTCGTTGAACTCCGAGACCTCGCCCACCACGGTGAGGCGGATTTGCTCGAGTCCGCGCTTCGCGGCGTTCATGGCCTGCGTAACGGAGTATGCCGTTTCCTCTTGCTGCTGCTCTGGCATGATGCGCCTACTCGTTGCGTGCGACGCCGATGAAGTACAGCAGCTGCATGATACTCGTGAGCGCGCCGGCAACGTAGGTGAGGGCCGCGGCGGTGAGCACGGTACGCGCGCCACCCGAGACATCGTCTTCGACGAGGCCGAGACCGTTGTAGATGGTCACCTGCCCGGACTGCGTGTCGTGGCGAATGTATTCCATGCCGCGGTGCGAGGCGTTGAACTCGACCGGCAGCGTGACCAGGTGGAACAAAACGGCAAAGGCAAACAGGATGATGCCCGCCCAAGTGAGGCCCGTGATGTTGAGCATGAGGCCGAACATGAGCAGCCAGAACCACACGCTCGACCCGAAGTTTGCGATGGGCACGAGCGCCGTGCGGAACTTCATCGGGGCGTACCCGCGCGCGTACTGGACCGCATGCCCGCACTCGTGGCAGGCGATGGCCATAGCAGAGATGCTGCTCGAATCGTACACGCCCTCTGACAGGCGGACGACGGGGCCGCGCGGGTCGAAGTGGTCGGACAACGAGCCCGCCACGCGCTGGACGGGGACGTCTTGCATGCCGTTGTCGTCGAGCATGCGCCGGGCGATCTGGGCGCCCGTGAGCCCGGTCCCGTTGGAGTATTTTGAGTACTTGCGGTACGAGGAGTTGATGTAGGCCTGGGTGGCAAAGCCCAGCACCAGGCTGATTATCATCAGGGCAAGATAGGTCATAGCGTTCCAATCTCTGCGAAATTCGCACTAACTTTTGCCCATGATAACCGCTGGGTGAGACACGCTTTCTTACTGGTGCCTTTCCGTAACTTCGATGGCACCGTTCTCCAGATACATCACAAGTTTGCCGTCGAGCATGTCGACGAGTTCGCGCCCGACGAGCTCATAGCGCCATCCGGTCAAGACGGGCAGGCCATCGCGGTGCCCGCGTGCCAGACGCGTGAGGTCGGCATGCGTTGCCAGGATGGGGGCGGCGACGTCGTTTTGCTTGGCCCTGATCTCGACGAGTGCCGCGAGCAGCTCCACTGCCCCGTCGACCTCGGTATTCCCATGGGGCTTACGGTCGAGTTTGGGCCACTGGCTTTGGGGAAGCGCCTTGCCCTTGCGCACGGCCTCGAGAATCTGGTTGACGTCGCGGCCGTTCAGCTTGTTGGCAAGACCGCGCACCTCGAGCAGGCCCTCGCGCGTGCGGGGCGCCTTGCGGGCGATTTCGACGAGGGCCTCGTCCGGGAGTACCCACTTGCGCGGAATATTGCGGCGCATGCCTTCTCGTTCGCGCCATGCCGCCACCTCGCGCGCAATGGCCAGCTGCCCGCGCGAGAGCGTCGAGACGCGCTTGACCTTCCTCCACATCTCGCGCGGCTCGTTTTCGTATTTTGCTGGGCTCGAAAGATCGGCGAACTCCGCATCGAGCCAGTGCAGTCGGTGCTTGGACTCGAGCTCGGACTTGAGCGTGTCGAAGATCTGGGGCAGGTACACGACGTCGTCGAGGGCGTACTTGAGCTGGTTGCTCGTGAGCGGACGGCGCGACCAGTCGGTGTAGCTGTCGGCTTTGGGCAGGTTCACGTCGCAGATTGCCCGGACGAGCGGGCCGTAGCCCACCTGAAGCGGAAAGCCCAGAAGCGATGCCGCCGCCTGCGTGTCGAACACGGGAGTCGGCACGACGCCCGTCTCGTGGGACAGGATGCCGATATCCTGCGAGCCGGCGTGGAACACCTTCACGCAGTTCTTGTCCGTCAGAATCGGGACGAGCGCAGAGAGGTCCTTCACGGCAATCGGGTCGATGAGCGCCGCGATGGAGCCGTTGTTGATCTGGAGCAGGCACAGGCGCGCGTAGTAGGTCTTCTCGCGAAGGAACTCGGTGTCGATGCAGAGGATCTTGGAGCCCTCGAGCCTGGCGGCGAGCGCGGACAGCTGCTCGACGTTCGTGATGTATTCGCTCATATGCTAGTTCTCGCTGTTCTGCTCGCCGGAGTCGGCTGGAGCTGCAGGTACCTGTTCTGAAGAGATGCGCTTGTGCGCGTTTTCGCGCACGCGGCGCTGGAGCATGATGAGAAGCGACACGGCAAAGCCGAAGATCATCATACCGTAGAGAAGCGTGCTGAGGGGCGCCCCGGCAATCGTCTCGACGTGGAAGCCCTCGAAGAGCAGCTCGACGCCGACGAGCGTGATAAACGCGAGGGCGACGACCTTGATCTCGTAGTTTCTGTTGATGAAGTTGCTGATGGGGTCGGCGAACACGATCATGATCGACACGGCGCCGATGACCGCGATGATCATCACGAGGATCTGGCCCGAGAGGCCGGCTGCGGTGATGACGGAATCGAGCGAGAACACGATGTCCATGACCATGATGGTACCGACGGCACGCGCGAGGCCGATGCGCTTGCGCGGCTGGGGCGTCTGGCCACCCAGCTCGCCCGGCAGGTCGTGCGCCGCCTCGAACGACTCCTTGAGCTCGGAGACACCCTTGTAGACGAGGTAGAGGCCGCCGATCAGAAAGACCATGTCGCGCACGTCGATAGCGGTCTGCCCGTCCTCGACGCCAAACGGCAGTGTAAACAGGACGACGTTGATCGACATGATCCACACGACGCAGCATAGAAGGATGCAGCGCATGACCATGGCGGCGCCGAGGCCGAGCCTGCGGCCGATATGCTGTTTGTCTTTGGGGAGGCGGTCGGTGGTGATCGCGATGAACACGAGGTTGTCGATACCGAGGGCCATTTCCAGGAACATGAGGATGAGCACTTCTGCCCAACCGTTGACCGTCGTGAGCGGCGCAACAATGCTAGCTAGAAACTCCAAGGTACCTCCAAGGGCAATCGCGTGCCCGCTTTTACATGTCATATAAAAAAGACCCCGGTAAGGGGTCTTTTGTCAAATACATCTGGTGGGCGATACTGGGATCGAACCAGTGGCCTCTTCCGTGTCAGGGAAGCGCGCTCCCGCTGCGCCAATCGCCCAAAGTGCTGTCTCGTGCTACCAGCGAGTGAATACTCTACCAGAACTCGCGAAAGCTGCAAGACGTTTTTTCATTTTTTCGTGTCGGAGCATGCGGAAAAAATTTTTTGAAATAATGCTTGCGTTCTTCGAGGGGCTTCCCTATTATATCTTCCTGTCGCGCGGAAGTGGCTCAGTTGGTAGAGCATAACCTTGCCAAGGTTGGGGTCGCGGGTTCGAGTCCCGTCTTCCGCTCCATCATCTGCAAGAGAGCCGGCCCATTCGGCCGGCTCTTTTTTACCGCAGATGTCCATTCGCAGCTTGCTGAATGGCGACGTGGCCAAGTGGTAAGGCAGGGGCCTGCAAAGCCCTCACCACCGGTTCGAATCCGGTCGTCGCCTCCAAGCTCTTCAATCCTTTTTCTTTTCGAGAATATATATGTGTGTGTATCTGCGCACCCCGTACGCGTACGCGCCCTCATTGCGTGGGATGTGTGGCCGTGCTACTCTTCTCGCGCCGCGTGCGCCGGATGTGTGGCAGTGCCACGTTTTCCGCGCAGGAACCTCGGGATGTGTGGCAGTGCCACCCTTTTCGCGCAGAACGAGCGGGATGCGTGGCAGTGCCACTCTTCTCGTGCAGGGGTTACCACGAGGGCTTGAGAAACGAAAAGGGCCGCACCCTCTCGGATGCGGCCCCTGAGATACCAGTTTGGTGGCCCCACCAGGATTCGAACCTGGAGCCTGTCGATTATGAGTCGATCGCGCTAACCGTTGCGCCATGGGGCCATGCACAAGCAAGCATTATAAACGAGATTAACGAGGCATCGCCCCATATCTTCCAAAGGACGCCACGGCTCAGTCCTCGAGATAGTCCTTGAGCTTGCTGGAGCGGCTCGGGTGGCGCAGCTTGGCCAGCGTCTTGCTCTCGATCTGGCGAATGCGCTCACGCGTGACGCCAAACTCGCGGCCTACCTCCTCGAGCGTGCGCGGATGACCGTCTTTCAGGCCAAACCTCAGCTCGATGACCTTGCGCTCGCGCTCGGCCAGGCCGTCGAGAACCTTGCCCAGCTGCTCTTGCAGCATCGTGAAGCCCGCCGCGTCGTCGGGGCGGATCGCCTCGTGGTCCTCGATGAAGTCGCCCAGCTGGGAGTCTTCCTCTTCACCGATGGGGGTCTCGAGGCTTACCGGCTCCTGGCTGATCTTCTGAATCTCGCGGACGCGCTCGGCGCTCATGTCCATCTTCTCGCCGATCTCTTCGGGCGTTGGCTCGCGGCCGAGGTCCTGAAGCAGCTGGCGCTGGATGCGGACGAGCTTGTTGATGGTCTCGACCATATGGACCGGGATGCGGATCGTGCGCGCCTGGTCGGCGATTGCGCGCGTGATGGCCTGGCGAATCCACCACGTGGCGTAGGTGGAGAACTTGAAGCCCTTCGTGTAGTCGAATTTCTCGACCGCACGGATCAGGCCGAGGTTGCCTTCCTGAATCAGGTCGAGGAAGAGCATGCCGCGACCCACATAGCGCTTGGCAATAGAGACGACAAGACGCAGGTTCGCCTCGATGAGCTGATCTTTTGCGTCGAGTCCAACCTGCTCGACACGCGTGAGGCGGCGACGCTCGCGGCGCGTGAGCTCGCGCCCCTCTTCTTCCGCCTTGTCGATTTCTTCGGTTGCCTTCAGGCCGGCCTCGATCTTCATGGCCAAGTCGACCTCTTCGGACGCCGTCAGAAGGTCGACTTTGCCGATTTCCTTGAGGTACATGCGCACCGGATCGCCCGTGAGCATGGCAACGGAGTTCTGCTCGATGCGTGCCTTGCGGGCCTCGGCACGGCGCTTCTTGGACTCGGCCGCCTTCTTCTTGGGGTCTATCTCGTTGACCTGGCCCAGCTCGTCGGCAGCCTTGCTCGCGCGCAGCTCGTCCTCGGGAATGCCGTCCATGATCTCGTCGTCGGACATGTCGGGGTTTATCTCGTCGTCGCTCGACTCGGTGACGTCGATCGAGCTTTTGCCCGTCAGCTTGACGCCGTTGGCGCTCAGGTAGTCGTAGACTGCCCCGAGCTGCTTGTCGTTGAGGTCGTCGTCATCGAAGGTGCTCTCGACGATGGAGCGCTCGACCTTCTTGCCAACCTCCTTGATGAGCTCGTCGGCCTTCTCGATGAGGCCCTCGGTCAGGACCCCTTCGTCGGCCTGCGCCTTCGCCTGGGCTTTGGCAGCTTCGGCCTTCGTGATACCGGCTTTTTCCGTCGTCTTCTTAGCCAAGGTCTCCCCTTTTCTAGTCTATAGGAGCTCCGGGGGCTTCGTTGCGAAGCCTCACCAGCTCTTTCTGCATTGACACTGTCTTCTCGAACAGCTCGTCGAGCTGCTCTGGAGTGAGATTGCCCTCACCTTGCATACGCGCCTTCGCGTTGCGGATCCCGCGTTCGAGATCGCGCACGCGCAGGCTCTTCAAAAGCAAACGCGCCTGATACAGCTTCTCGCCCTCGTCCACTGTCTCAACCATGACCTCGGCGAGCAGCGTCGGAGCTTGCGCGCATGCGTTCTGTACGGCAAGGAGGGCCTGTGCGGGAGTCGCGTCGCGGGAAACCGTCAGAAGGGCATCGGCCATGTCTTCCGACGCCTTGTCCACCCACTGTATGCGTACGAGCTCCTTGCCTACCTCATCGAGCAGATGGCAATCGGTCACGACGAGCGAGATGAGCTCGCGCTCCATGCGTATCGACTGCTGTTCTGCCTCCATGATCTCCATTGCCACAGAACTCATGTGCGGCGGTTCGGCTTGGAAGACGGCTTGATCATCTTGATGGCGGGCCGCCATAGGAGCCTTGGTCTCCCTTAGTGCCTTAGCTACGGCAGTATACTCCACATTCAAACGGTCGGCGATGAGGTTGACATAGTCTGTCGCGGACACGGAATCCTTGATGGGGTACAAGATCTGCAGCGCGTCTTCCATCGCGCGCACCTTTTGGGCGGGCTTGCGCAGGTCGTACTTGCCCAGGCAGCGCTCTATCGAGAACTGCAGCAACGGGACCGACCCCGCAAGCACCTCGCGCATCCCCTGCGCACCGTTGGCGCTCACGTACTCCATCGGGTCCTTGTTGTCGGGCAGGACCACGACGCGCAGGTCGATGGGATCGCGTCTGCTCTCCACCGCCGAACGCCAGTCGATGAACTCGCTCGCGCGGTCGGCGGCCTTCTGCCCCGCGGCGTCGCCGTCGAACAGGTAGACGATCGTGTTGGCGAAGCGGCTCAGCAGCTTGACGTGCTGCGCGGTAAGCGCGGTGCCCAGCGTGGCGACCGCGTTCGTGATGCCCGCCTCGTGCAGAGCGATGACGTCGGTGTAGCCTTCGACGACGATGGCCTGGTGCGCGGTGACGATGGCGTTTTTGGCGCGGTCGATGCCGAACATGTTGTGCGACTTGCTGAAGATCGGCGTGTCGGAGGTGTTGAGGTACTTGGGCTCGCCCTTGCCGATGACACGCCCGCCAAAGGCGATGGTGCGCCCTTGCAGGTCGTGGATGGGAAACATGACGCGCTCGTAGAACCGGTCGACAAGACGCCCGTTTTTCTTGCTCACATAGGCAAGGTTCGCTCCAACGAGCTCGTCGCGGGTGTAGCCCTGCTTTTGCAGATGGGCGACGAGGCTGCCGCGTCCCGGCGCATAGCCGAGGTGCCAGTCCTTCGAAGGGCCGCTCCCGAACCCGCGGCCATGCAGGTAGGCACGGGCAGAGGCGGGGCCTGCATCGCGCGAGCGCATGAGCTGCAGATGGTAGAAATCCTCGGCCTCCTTGCAGGCGAGCATCATGCGCTCGCGCTGGGAACGCGGCACGCCCCTGCCACCGACCTCCTTGATGTCGATGTGGGCACGGTCCGCCAGCGCGCGTACCGCCTCGGGAAACTCGAGATGCTCGGATTCCATGACGTAGCCGAAGACGTCGCCGCCTTTGCCGCAGCCAAAGCAGTGCCAAAGCTGCGAGTCCGGGTCGATCTTGAACGAAGGCGACTTCTCGTTGTGGAACGGGCAGCACCCCCAGAACAAGCGCCCCTTCTGTTTGAGCACGACACGCTCCGAGACGAGCGACACCAGGTCGATCGCCTCGCGGACCCGCCGTATGTCTTCATCGCTAATGCGCGCCATGAGCACCTTCGCCGAGGTTTTCGCGTACCCATGCAATATCGCCTTGAATCGTGCGGATGAGCTCGTCTTGGTCGTCGAAGACCCTCGACTCCCTCAGCCACTCGACGAAGACTATCGTAATGCTCTTGCCGTAGAGGTCTCCCCCGAAATCGAGCAGGTGCGCCTCGAGCGGGGAGCTTGCCCCTTCGAAGCTCTTCGCGACGCCCATGTTGATGGCTGCGGCATACGGCGCCCCATCGACGATCGCATACCCGCCGTACACGCCGTCTTTGGGTTGCACCACCATCGTGGCTGACAGGTCGAGGTTCGCCGTGGCGATCCCGAAGCCGGTGCCCTCTCCCCTGCCGTGAACGACGCGCCCGGTGATGGCGTGGGCCCTTCCCGCGAGCAGCCTTCGCGCCTGCCCGACATGCCCCGCCTTGAGAAGCGCCCGTATCCGCGTGGAAGACACCGTCGCGCCATCCTCCTGGATGAGCGAGCGCGGCTCGCAGGCGCACCCATGCGCGGCGCTCCATGCGCGTAGGTCGTCGACCGTTCCGCGCGCACGATGCCCGAAGCGGAAGTTGTCCCCCACGAACACGGCCACCGGCGTGCAGATCTTTTCAAGCGCGTCCAAAAACGCGTCCGGCTCGACGTTGAAGACGTCGCGGTCGGCCGGCAGCGCGACGACGGTTCCGCCCGTGAACCCTGCGAGCATCTCGAGGCGCTCTTGGTTTTCGAGAAGCTTGCCAAACGCCTGGTCGTCCTTGCGGAAGACCTCGTCGGGGTCTTTCTCGAACGTGAGCACGACGAGTGCGACCCCGCGCTTTTCCGCGGCATCCGCCGCCTCGGAGAGTAGGGCCCGATGCCCCAGGTGCAGTCCGTCGAAGATGCCGATTGCGACCACCGCGCGCCCCAGCGAGACGGGGTCGTGCAGCAGCGGGTTCCAACGGACGATGTGCTCAGACCTGTCAGGCACCGGCAACACCCCCGGGGATAACCGTGGCCGGCTTGAGCCGGCCGGCGCTGCAGCTATACACAGCCAGCAGGCGCCCACCCGCAACGCAGGACACGAGCTGCACGTCGGCATCGTAGCCGCCCTTGAGCTCGCGTCCGTTTTTCACATCGCAGACCTGCTCGTCGTTCAAGTCCAGACGGGGAAACCCGAGCAGGTCGGTCGGGTCGCACCAGGGAATTGCCTGCCCGTGCGAGACGAGCTCGGCAAAGCTCTCGAGCGTGATCGCGCTGTCGAGCGTGTAGCCCGCGATGGCCGTACGCCGCAGCGCGCCGAGGTACGCCCCACAGCCGAGGCTCTGCCCGAGGTCGCGCGCAATGGAGCGGATGTAGGTGCCCTTGCTCACATGCAGCAGAACGTCCCAGTATGGGAGCTCCGCGACGAAGCGCCCGTCCTGTCCGTCGTCGAGGTCGACCGACATGGTGCCGCTGCCCGCAAACTGCGCGTCGAATATCTCGACGTCGCGTGCCTCGAGCTCGAGCGCCTTGCCCTCGCGTGCCGCCTTGTACGCGGTAACGCCGTTTTTCTTGATCGCGGAGTATGCAGGCGGCAGCTGCTTAGCCTTGCCCACAAGCGACGAGAGCGTCTGTTGGGGATCGAGCCCTCCGAGCACGGCCAGGCCCTCGCCCGGCGCGCTCGAGGAGAACTGCGTGACGATACGGCCTTCCGCATCGTCGGTGTCGGTGGCGACGCCAAAGACGATACGCGCCGAATATGCCTTGTCGTGGCCGGTCAGGTAGTTGGACAGGCGGGTTGCCGCCCCCACGCCGACCAGCATGAGGCCGGTCGCCATGGGATCGAGCGTGCCCGCGTGCCCGACCCTGCGCTCGCCGGTGATGCGGCGCACACGGTCGACCACGTCGTGCGAGGTGATTCCCGCGGGCTTGTCGATGGCGAGCACGCCGCACAGCCCGCTCGTGCCGCGCTTCATTACCGTTCCTCGCCGATTCGGCGGAACACGGTGGTGCGCGTCACCTCGGCGTCGAGGGTCTCGCGCGCAACGGGCGTCTGCGCGAACGACTCGCTCAACAGGTCGACAACCTGGTCGTACGCGTTTTCCAGACGCCCCTTGATGGTGAAGCCGGCTGCGGCCTTGTGCCCGCCGCCGTTCATCTTCTCGGCGATGGCAGCCACGTCGCGGTCGGTCTTGGAGCGGATGCTGCCACGCACGATGGGCCCCTGCTCGCGCAGCATGACGGCGACCTCGATGCCGTCGAGCTGCCTGATGGTGTCGATGAGGGACTCTCCATCGTCCTTCGTGGCGCCCAGCTCGGCAAAGTCCTTCTCCCGCACCCACGAGATGACGGCCCTGCCGTCGCAGATCAGGTTCATGCGGTCGATGACGAGCGAGTTGAGCTTGAGGGCGGCCATGCTGCGACGCTGATAGACCTGACGAGAGATCTCCGATGGAGACGCGCCCGCCTCGGCCATGGACGCCGCCGCCTTCAGGGCGTCCGGGTCGGCGTTTTGGAACTGAAACCTGCCCGTGTCGGTGACGAGCGCCGTGTAGCAGCACGTCGCGATATCGGGCGTGCGCTCGATGCCCGCCTGCCCGATGAAGTCCCACACGAGCATGCCGGCAGCCGCGGCCCCGTCGTCGACGAGGTTCACGTTGGCAAAGTCCGCGGGACCCTGGTGATGGTCGATGGCGATGGTCTTGCGCGCGCGGTTGAAGACGTACACGCCGTCGCCCGTGCGCTGGATGCTCGGCACGTCGACACTGATGAAGACATCGGGCACGGCCCCGTACTCGCACGCGGGCGTCAAGTCCTCGTACGCGTACAGGAAGTCGTACAGATGCGGGCGCTCGCGCGTCGCCAGAAGCGGCGTCACCTGGTAGCCCGCGGAGCGCAGCGCGCACGTGAGCGCGAGCACGCTGCCCAGCGCGTCACCGTCGGGGTTGACGTGGCCGCAGATGGCCACGGTGTGCGCCCCCTTGAGCAGCTCTATTGCTGGTCCGTAATCGAGCTTTGCCATTTGTGCTCTTCCTCCAGCACCGTCGCGATGCGCTCTGCAGCGTCAACGGAGCGATCTATCTTGTAGCGAAGCTCGGGCGTCACGCGCCAGCCGAGCTTCTTGCCGACGAGCGACCTGATGCGGCCCTTCGCCGCCTCGAGGCCGGCCAGGACCTCGTCGTAACGGTCCTTGTCGGCGGAAACGTACACGTCTGCGACCTCGCGGTCCTTCGATACCTCCACGTCGGTGATGGTGACCAGCTCGAGCCTGGGGTCCGAGATCTGGAAGAGGAGCACGTCGGCGAGCTTCGCCCTGAGCTCCTCTGCAGCACGACGTGAAGCGGGAGTCTGCTTCATGGTTATTCCTTACGTGCGACCTGCTCGATGCGGTAGCCCTCGATGATGTCGCCTTGCTTGACGTCTTGGTAGTCGGTGATGCCGATACCGCACTCCGTGCCGGCCTTGACCGACGTGACATCGTCGCGGTAGTGGCGCATGGAGGCGATGGTGCCGTCGTGGACGATGACGCCGTCGCGCACGATGCGGACCTTGTCGGTCGCGGCGATTTCGCCCTCGGTGACGACGCAGCCTGCGATAGCGCCGATCTTGGGCATCTTGAAGACCTCGCGGACCTCGGCAGAACCCGTGTCGACTTCGACCTCTTCGGGAGCGAGCAGACCGACGCGTGCGGCGTTGATGTCCTCGATTGCCTGATAGATAACGCGGTAGAGACGAATCTCGACCTTCTCGCGGTCTGCGACGGCACGCACGCCCGCCTGGGGACGCACGCCGAAGCCGATGATGATGGCGTCGGATGCCGCGGCGAAGTTGACGTCGGTCTCGGTGATGCCGCCGACTGCCGCATGGATGACGTTGATACGGACCTCGGACTGGTCCATCTTGTCCAGCTGGCCTTGCAGCGCCTCGATGGAGCCGACGGTGTCGGCCTTGATGATGAGGTTGAGCTCGGCGAGCTTGTCCGCCTCGATGCGGGCGAACAGGTCGTCCAGGCTGACGTGGCGCGGAGCCTCCTGCTGGGCCATGCGCTGCTTGAGCTCGCGCTCCTGCGCAAGGCTGCGGGCCTCGGAATCGTCCTCGAAGACGGCGAACTCGTCGCCTGCCGACGGGACGGCCTGCAGGCCGAGGATCTCGACCGGGTCGGACGGCTTGGCCTCGTCGACGTTGTTGCCCTTCGGGTCGATGAGCGCGCGGACGCGGCCATAGCAGACGCCCGCGACCAGGGAATCGCCGACGCGCAGCGTGCCGCGCTGGACGATGACGGTCGCGACGGGACCACGGCCCTTGTCGAGGTTGGCCTCGATGACGAAGCCGCTCGCGGTCGTGTCGGGGTTGGCCTTGAGCTCGAGGACCTCTGCCTGGAGGATGATCGTCTCGAGCAGTTCGTCGATGTTGAGGTTCTGCTTGGCAGAGACCTCGACGAACATGTTGTTGCCGCCCCACTCCTCGGGGATGACGCCGCGCTCGGCGAGCTCGCTTTTCACGCGCTCGGGGTTCGCGCCGGGCTTGTCGATTTTGTTGATGGCGACGACGATCGGGACGTCTGCGGCTTTCGCGTGGTCGATTGCCTCGATGGTCTGGGGCATGACGCCGTCGTCTGCCGCGACGACCAGCACGATGATGTCGGTGACCTGGGCGCCGCGCGCACGCATGGCGGTAAACGCCTCGTGGCCCGGGGTATCGATGAACGTGATCTGATGCCCGTTGATGTAGACGACCGAAGCACCGATGGCCTGCGTGATGCCGCCTGCCTCGGTTTGCTGCACGCCGGAGTGGCGGATGGCATCGAGTAGGGACGTCTTGCCGTGGTCGACATGGCCCATGACCGTGACTACCGGCGGGCGAGGCTTGAGGTCGGACTCGTCGTCGTGGAACGTGAACTGCATCTCCTCTTCCGGCGAGATAATCTTGATCTCGCGGCCGAGGTCGCCGGCGACGAGCTCGACTAGGTCGTCGCTCATCGACTGCGTCAACGTCAGCGGGGTGCCCAGCAAGAACAGGCGCTTGACGATCTCGTTGCCGGGAACGTCGAGGGCCTCGGCGAGCTCGCCGACCGTGATGCCGCTCGTGACCGTGACGGTGCCGACGGCGACGCCGAGCGCCTCTGCCTTCTTCGCCGCCTCCTCGGCAGCCTTCTTCGCGGCCTCGGCCTTGCGGTGCTCCTTGCGCTTCTTGCGGCGGCCGGTCGACTGCTTTTCCGCCTCGGCAACGGCAGCGCGGGCCTCCTCGAGCACCTTGTTGCGCTCGAGACGCTCGGCATCGTGTGCCATCTGGCGGTAGCGGTCGTCCTCGGACTCGGAGTCCACGGACTCGACGGCGCGCTTGCCCTTTTTCTTCTTGCCGGCGCCCTTCTCGCGGTACGGACTGTCGTTTTTATCGGAAGAGCCGCGCTTGCCGGAGTTGTTGGCATGCGCTGCCTTCTTTTCCTGCTCGGCCTTCTTGGCCTCGGCGCGCTCGTGCGCGAGGCGGTCGTTTTCGGAGGCGATCTGCGAGAGCAGGCCGTCGAACACGGAGGAGTGCTTCTTCACGACCTTCTTCTCGGGCTTCTCCTCCTTCTTGGGCTGCTCCTCGCCGTTTGCGGCGGCGCGCTCCTTGCGCTCCTCCTCGCGGCGCTCGAGCTCCTTGCGCACGTCGGCCTTGTGCTCTTCTTCGATCTTCTTGCGGTTTTCCTTGGCCTTGCGGATCTTCTCCGCCGCGGCCTTCTTCTTTTCCGCCTCGATTTGCTGGGCACGCTCCTGCAGCTCGGGGCCGAGCTCCTTGCGGATCTTGTCGACGTAGGCATCTACCAGCGTCGATGCGTGGTTCTTGGCGGGGATCTTCATCTCCTTGAGCTTCTCGAGGAGCTCCTTGGAGGTCATGCCAAACTCCTTGGCCAGTTCGTGTACGCGCACGCCTGCCATCTATTCACCATCCCTACTGCGCACTCCTGCGTCTGGGCAGACCTGCGCGAATTCCGTTTCCAACCGTCTGTAATCGTCTGCGCTCACCTTGCAGCGGAGCTTGGCATCGAGAAGGCGCTTTTGGGCCGCCTTCTCGAAGCATGACGACACCTTGCACAGGTACGCGCCCCTGCCGGCGACCTTGCCCGTCAAATCGAGCTCGATGCTGCCGTTGGGCGTGCGCACGATGCGCACGAAGGAGCGCTTGTCGCCGCTTTTGCCGCAGGCCACGCACGTACGTGTCGGAGTCTTGTTTGCCATTAGATGAGGGACTCCCCTTCGACCTCGAGGTCCTCCTCGTCGTCTTCGGCGTGGATGCCGCAGAAGCGGGAGCCGGGGCGCGCGTGGTTGCGGCAGCGCGTGCCGTCCTCGTTGACGTGCTCGCAGCGGCGGTCGCCCGCCTCGTCGAAGTCCTGCTCGTCATCGTCGTCGATGAGCGAGTCGACGCCGGCGCCGGCAGCACCGGACGCGATGAGGCTCGCCGACTTGATGTCGATGTGCCAGCCAGTCAGACGTGCGGCCAGACGGGCGTTCTGGCCCTCCTTGCCGATGGCCAGCGACAGCTGATCGTCGGGGACGATGACCGTCGCGTAGTGCGTGTCCTCGTCGATGACGACGTCGGAGACCTTCGCGGGCGACAGCGCGTTTGCCACGTAGACCGCCGGGTCCTCGTTCCACTGGATGACGTCAATGCGCTCGCCGCGCAGCTCGCCGACGACCATGCGGATGCGGGAGCCCTTGGGGCCAACGCAGGCGCCGACCGGGTCGAGGTTTGCCTCGCGGGAGTAGACGGCGATCTTGGAGCGCGCGCCAGCCTCGCGGGCGATGGACTTGACCTCGACGACGCCGTCGTAGATCTCGGGCACTTCAAGCTCGAGCAGGCGACGGATCAGATCGGGATGCGTGCGGCTCACGATGATGCCGGCGTGGTTGCTCCCCTGCGTGCGGCCCATCGCGTCTTGCTGCGTCAGGTCGGGGTCGCGCACGTCGATGATCAGCGCCTTGATGCGCTGGTTGTGCTGGTAGTACTCGTTGTCCGGCTTCTCGTTGCGCTCGTTGGGGTAGCGCTTCTTGTCGTAGTGCGGCAGCTCGGCCTCGACGCCGTCGCGGATCTTGATGACGGTGAAGTCGGGCGTGGACTGCAAGACGGTACCGGTGATGAGCTCGCCTTTGCGGTCGGCGAACTCGCGGTAGATGTTGGCGCGGGCCGCGTCGCGGACGATCTCGTTGATGACGCGCTTGGCGTTCTGGGCGACGATGCGGTTGACGTTTTCCGGCGTGACGTCACGCGGCTCGTAGTCTTCGTACTCGCCCGTCTCGGGGTCCTCTTCGCCCAAGCCGACCATCTCGTAGACGTAGATCTTGCCGGACTCACGATCGATGGTGACGCGGGCGTCCCACTCCAGCCCGAGAATCTGCTTGTACGTGCGCGCGAGCTCGGTTTCCAAGCGGTCGAGCAGCGCGAGCTCGTCGATGTTCTTCTCTTTTGCAAGGTCCGTGAGGGCCTCGATGAGTGCAGATGACATGGTTCCTCCTTATTCTGTTGTAGAGTCGACGGAATTGCCGAGACCACGGCCGCTGAAATCGATGCGGCCGATGATGTTTGCCTTCTTGATGTCGTCGAACGCGACGCGGGTTTCTTCCCCGTCGTCCGAGGTCAACACGACCTCGTCGCCTTCAATGCCCTTCAAGGTGCCGTGCGCCTTGCCGTGCTTGAGGGTGAGCGTCGCCTCTTCGCCGGCAAAGCGGTCGTAGTCGCCACGCTTGCGGAGCGGACGGTCGATGCCCGGGGACGAGACCTCGAGCGTGTAGGCGTCCTCGAAGGGGTCGAGCTCCTCGATCTTCGCGTCAACCCACTCTTCGGCCTCTGCCAGCTGATCTAGCGTGATGCCGCCCGCCAGCGTGTCCATGTACACGCGGAGAACCGGGTTCTTGCGGGTTCCTGCGATCTCGACAGTGACCAGCTCGAGCTCGTGCTCCGCTGCCAGCGGTTCGAGCTCTTCGATGAGCATCTCTGCCTTGTTTGCCATACGCTCAACCCTCCTTTACAAACAAAGAAAGTGGGGCAAACCCACTTCCACAACCGTGACGCGTATTACTTTGCGACGGCGGCGTAGAAAGCCATACCGTGGCCGAATCGACCTCAAGGCACACGTCATCCGATGCCTTGTCAAAGCTGATTCATCATACTGGTGCCGACGGCCTCGCGCAACCATCGTCACGGTATCGTCACAATTAACTTGCGTTTGGAGGATTTTTGCGGCGCTCACACCCGCGAATTGCTTGAAACGCGCTCTTTTCCGCAGCCTCACCACAGCCTCAGTTCTCTCGCCCTGCAGGCGGAAAGGCGTGCCGAAAAACGCCGCCGACACGAGCATCTGACGCTCGCGTGCGGCAAACGAGGTGTCGAGCAGCTCTGCGAGAAACGCATGCCGCGCCCTCGCGGGCGTGTCCATGGCAAGAAGCATCTGCCGGACCACCCGGTCAAGCCCGTGCGGCGCGCGGAGGTCCTCCTTCACGACGGGAAACACGACAAGCCCCTGGGCCGAAAGCTCCCTGTTGCGGCGGATGTCGTCGACCGCCTTGCCGCGAACGGCATCGAGGCTTTCTTGCAGGCTGCGCTTCGCATGCGCGCTCTGCGGATGCAGGGCCTGCTCGCGGGCGGCATCCGAGACGCGTCCCAAGTCGAGGTGCCCCGCGCCGTCGTAGTTGATCCCGACCTTCGTGCCCGGAATCATGATGTCGGGCACGCGGGAGCGGGCGTTTGTGGTCCCGGCGAGTTCCGCCGGAGTCTGGATGCGCCCATTGAGCAGGCAGGGGCCAAACCCGTAGCCGTAGCGTTCCAGGGGCAGGGCGAGCAATGCGGCAAGCGCCCCCTCCGCCGGCGACCAGGCATTGTCCGAAAGGAAGCGCAGCGTCTCGCGGGCCTTGTCTAGGCCCCGCACGCCCCGTGCGCGATCGAGAAAACCCCGGATGGTGCGCACGCTCGTCACGGGGGCAAGCCCCATCGACGCCTCGCCGTGCCTGGGGTCGATGGGGTCGAAGGCATATGCGCCGCACAGCTCGTAGCCCAGCAGGAGATGCTGGAGCGGAGACAGCTCGTTTGCGAGCTCGACAAACAGCAGCTCGGGCGAGCTCATGCGAAGCCCGGGGGTAACCTGCACGAACGCCCCCTCGGGGAGCCCCCGTGCATAGATCGTGTTGCGGACAAGGGAGAGCGCGATGCGTTCGCCCTCGTGAGGGACGGCGACCTCGAGCGCGCTACCGGGAACGTCTCGGCCAAACAGCCTTCTCCGCTCCGACTCGACCCGCTTCCTGGACCAACGCTGGTAGGGCGACGGGTCCGGAGAACTCAGATCGCACCTCCTGCCGAGGGGCCAAGCTCTCCCGTTGACGCGCCTCAAATGGCGCAGGCAGCGAAGCGCGCTGTGCTTGCAGATCGCGAGCCTCATGTGCCCACCTCCTCTCGCCGCCATTCTAGCGAGAGGGTTAACTCGCGTTCTAGGGGTTCAGGGGGCCTTTCAGCCCCCTTTAAGCTTGAAACGCGAGCTAATTTCCTAGTTAGCGACCACGTTCACGACCGTCGGGGCGACGATGGTCTTGCGGACGGTCTTGCCCGCGATGCGGTCGGCGACGGCCTCGAGTGCCGCATCGACGATTGTCTGCTCGTCGGCGTCTGCCGGGGTCGTGATCTTGGCGCGAACCTTGCCGCCAATCATGACGGCGCGCTCGACCTCGTCTTCGGCTGCCTGGGCCTCGTCATAGGTCGGCCACTGCTGCTGGTACACGCTGCCTTCGTTGCCGAGCGCCTCCGTCCACAGCTCGTCGGCCCAATGCGGAGCGTAGGGCGACAGCAGCCTGACGAGCGTGTCGGCGACCTGCGCGCACAGCTTTTGGTCGCGCTGCGCAGCCGGCTTTTTCAGGTAGTCGGCAGTCGCGTTGGAGAGCTCCATGATCGCCGCGAGAGCGGTGTTGAAGTTGAAGCGAGCGATGTCCTCGGTGACCTTGCGGATCGTCTGGTGCAGCTTGCGGTTGAACGCCTTGGCGTCCTTGGAGTCGTCGGTACTCGTGCCGCCTTCTTCCGCCAGCGTCCACACCTGGTTCCAGACGCGCTTCAAGAAGCGCTCCATGGCAGCGCAGCCCTTGTCGTCCCACTGCAGGTCCTTGTCGGGCGGGGCCATGAACAGGATGTAGGCGCGCGCCGCGTCGACGCCGTAGTTGGCGATGACGTCTTCGGGCGAGACGACGTTGCCCTTGGACTTGGACATGGTCTCGCCGTGCTCGTCTTTGACCATGCCCTGGCACAGCAGGTTCGTGAACGGCTCGTCGAAGTCGACCATGCCGAGGTCGCGGGCGACCTTGGTCCAGAAACGACTGTAGAGCAGGTGCAGAATCGCGTGCTCGATGCCGCCGATGTACTGGTCGACCGGCATGTAGTGGTTGACCTTGGCGCTGTCGAACGGCGCGGCGTCGTTGTGCGGGTCGGTGTAGCGCATGTAGTACCACGAGGAGCACGTGAACGTGTCCATCGTGTCGGTCTCGCGGTGCGCGGGCTTGCCGCACTTGGGGCAGGTGCACTCATAGAACTCCTTGCTGTCCTTGAGCGTCTCGCCCGCGGCGATGTCGATGTCCATGGGCAGCGTGATGGGGAGGTCTTCCTCGTTGACCGGGACGATGCCGCAGTCGTCGCAGTACACCATGGGGATGGGGTTGCCCCAGTAGCGCTGGCGGCTGATGAGCCAGTCGCGCAGGCGGAAGTTGACCGTGCCCTCGCCGCATCCGTGCTCTTCGAGCCAGGAAATCACGGCGGCGGCGCCTTCGGAACCCTTGCCGCCCTTCATGCCGGTGAACTCGCCGGATTGCACCATGATGCCGGGCTCGGCGTTTGCCTGGTCCCAGTCGACCATGCTCACGACGCGCTCTTTCTCGTCTTTCAGCTGCTCGTAGAGCGGGTCGTTCTCCTCGACGATGACGGGCGGGATGTCCAGGCCGTACTTCTTGGCGAACTCGAAGTCGCGCTGGTCGCCCGAGGGGACGGCCATGACAGCACCGGTGCCGTAGTCGGTCAAGACGTAGTCTGCGATCCAGACCGGGACCTTCATCCCATTGACTGGGTTGACGACGTAGCGGCCGGTAAAGGCCCCGTGCTTCTCGTAGTCGCCCATCGTGCGCTCGACGGCGGTCGTCTTCTCGGCGATGCGGATGACCTCGTTGCACGCTTCCTCGTAGGGAGTGCCCGTAATCAGGCTCTTGACCAGCTCGTGCTCGGGCGCGAGCAGGAAGAACGAGCAGCCGAACAGCGTGTCGGCGCGGGTCGTGAACACGGTGATCTTGGTATCGGTGGGCTCACCTTGCTCGTCGCACAGCGTGAAGTCGACGTACGCGCCCTCGGAACGGCCGATCCAGTTGGCCTGCATCTGCTTGACGCGCTCGGGCCAGCCGTCGAGCTGGTCGAGGTCGTCGAGGAGCTCCTGGGCGTAGTCGGTTATCTTGAGGTACCACTGGTCGAGCTCCTTGCGCTCGACGACGCTGTGGCAGCGCCAGCACGTGCCCTGCTCGACCTGCTCGTTGGCGAGCACGGTCTTGCAGCTCGGGCACCAGTTGACCGGGTTGCTCTTGCGGTAGGCGAGGCCCTTCTCGTACATCTTGAGGAAGAACCACTGGCCCCAACGGTAGTAGTCCTCCTTGCAAGTGATGACGGTGCGGTCCCAATCGTAGGAAAGGCCCATGCGCTTGAAGCTGGCCTTTTGGGTCTCGATGTTCTTGAACGTCCACTTGGCGGGCTGCGTGTTGTGCTTGATGGCGGCGTTCTCTGCCGGCAGGCCGAAGGCGTCCCACCCGATGGGGTGCAAGACGTCGTAGCCGTTCATATGCAGGTAGCGCGCGTACACATCGCCGATCGTGTAGTTGCGGACATGCCCCATGTGGATGTCGCCCGACGGGTACGGGAACATCTCGAGGACGTACTTCGCGGGCCTCGTGCTCGCGGGCGGGATCTTGAACAGGGAGTCTTTCTCCCACTGCTCCTGCCATTTTGGCTCTATTGCGTGCGGATCGTATGCCTGGGGCATTGCAGCTACCTCCGTGAAATCAGTGCGTTTTGGCCCGTGGTCTGGGCTGCGTAGATAATAGCGCAATAACCGCGCGCGAGCCGACGCGGTCGCGCCAAAGGTGCAAGAGACGAGCCGCCCGCGGAAAAGCGGCTTCCCCGCACGAAGCGCCACTGTCGCCGGGCATGGGGCGTATCGGCAAACCGGCATCGCACACAACCGCCATTGTGTGCAGTCAGCACTATCCGGTGCCTGCGGCGCATCCCTATCCTTATCGACAGCGCAAACCAGCGCAACAAAGCGCAAGCACGAAGAAGGGACATCACATGGGACAGCTTGACGGCAAGGTCGCCCTCGTCACGGGCGCCAACTCGGGCATCGGACGCGCAACGGCAGTGCTGTTTGCAAAAGAGGGCGCGAAGGTATTCTGCGTTTCGCGTCGCATCGATGCAAACCAAGAGGTCGTGGATCAGATTGTCGAGGAAGGCGGCATCGCGGCAAGCGTCTCTGCCGACCTCTCCGTGCAGGAGGACTGCAGAAAGGCCGTCGACGCCTGCATCGCAGAATACGGCAGGGTCGACGTGCTCGTGAACTCCGCGGGCATCGCCGACAAGCACAAGCCCATCAACAAGTGCGAAGAGGACTGGTACGACTATGTCGTCAAGATCGACCAGTACGGCACCTTCTGGATGTGCAAGTACGTGCTCGAGGACATGGAGAAGCGCGGCGAGGGCTCGATCGTCAACGTCTCGTCCATCGGCAGCCGCGGCGTCGCCGGCATCGCGTATTCCGCTGCGAAGGCGGCCGTCAACGGCATGACCAAGAACATCGCGTGCTACTACGCCGACACCGACATCCGCTGCAATGCCATCGCCCCGGGCCCGACGCCGACCGCGCTCAACACACCCGACAAGCTTGCCACCTTCGACCCGTTCGCCGAGGTCTGCGCCCGTCATATGGACCAGTCTCTCCCCGAGGCACAGCCGGAGGACCAGGCGCAGGCGGCCTTGTTCTTTGCAAGCGATGCCTCGAAGGCCATCACGGCACAGATCCTCTTCATCGACCACGGCACCACGCTCTACTAGGCGCCCCGGTACATACTGGTACCATGTTTGCGGCCCTCACGTCATTCCGGCGCGCAGGGCCGCTTGGTTTTCATGCCCCCACCGCAGCGCGCAGGTTCTCGGGGACGATGTCCGTCAGGTACGTGCAGAAGCTGCGTATGGTCATCGCGCCAAAGTCCCCGCGAATGAACTTGTCCGTCATCACCTGCTCGGCAGACGCGAGTGCGAGTGCCTCGAACGCGAGGCCTTCGGTGACCTCGGCCCCGTGCTCGCGCATCGTCGCGACGAGCGTCGCGCTCCGGTGGCGCCGGTAGCTGTTCGCCGCGCCATCATAGCCCTGCGCACCCGCCGCCGCGATGATCAGGCTGCGGTAGGGGTACAGGATGCGCGTCGTCGTGTAGTGCCCCTCGAACCACGTGAGCCCGTGGCCAATGCGGTCGATGCCCTGCGCAAACGCGAAGCGCGAGAGGTAGCGCACGACGTCGTTGCGGCTCGAGAAGTGGTAGTAGAAGCTCGAGCGACTGATGCCCGCCCGCTTGGCGATGTCGACGACGCCGACGCGCTCGAAGCTGCGCGTGTTGCACAGCTCGTCAAGCGCCTGGATGACCGCGAGCTTTGTCGCGGGAATCAATTCCGATAGAAACGTCTCTTCCATCGCACCCTGCTCCCCTCAGCGTCGAAGAATCGAGAAAGGCAACTTTGCTTCTCGAGTATACGAGTTGAGTATGCAGCAATGCCCTGTCCGTCGTGCGGTGCAACGGGCAGTACGAGCAGCCCGTCCGCACCCGGCAAATAAAAAAGGGGCCCGAAGGCCCCTGATGCTGCGCGATGGTGGAGATGAAGGGATTCGAACCCTCGGCCCCCACGTTGCGAACGTGATGCTCTCCCAGCTGAGCTACATCCCCATCGGTGAGAACGGATTATAGCGCATTTGCACCGGAAAATGGCAAATTGATTTTGCAAACATATTCCCGCTACAAATTGCCGTCCCCTTGGCCGTTGCCCTCGCGCTCTAGCTTTCCCGCGGGTTTTGGCAGCGGCTTGCCGCACGTGGCGCACACGGCCGCATCGCCGGGATTATGCGTTTGACAAAACGGGCAGTACCCGAGTGGATTGAGCTTTCCCCCGCCGCCGGAGCCAGGGCCGCACCTGCCGCAATGACAGCAATAGAAGCAACGTGCCATTTGAAATTACCTCATCTACACAAATAGATTATCTACTTGTCCTATAATTAGAAATCTATATATATGCAGCGCAGCACGCCGGCAACCACGAGGAGATGCAGTGAGCTCTACCCCAGGACGCATACAGGAACCCAACAGCATCACCCTCTTCTCCAACGTGGACACGAAGATCGCCGTCGCCAAGGCGCTCGAGCATCTCATGGAAGGCCAACTCCTCGACAAGATCCCGGTCTCTGCCATCTGCAAACGCGCCGGTATCTCGCGCGCGACGTTCTACCGCTACTTCACGGACAAGTTCAGCATCGTCCAGTGGTACGTGAGCTATATCCACCACACCGGTGCCAACGAAATCGGGCGGACGATGTCGTGGTACGAGGGCTACTACTCGTCCGAGCTGACGGTTTCGCGCCATATCTCGTTTTTCCGCAACGCCGCCAAGTCAAACGACTACAACTCGCTCGACCAGTACGCGCCGCGCCTGCGCATCGCCGCCCTCGAGCGCACGATCACCGAGTTCCACGGCGTCGAACTGACCGAGAAACTGCGCTTCATGGTCAACGCGACGGTGCAGTCCGAAGTCCACCTCTTCCCGGACTGGCACTACGGCAACTACGACTGCACGCTCGAAGAGGCGTGCGCGTGGATGGTCGAGTGCGTGCCCGCC
>ERZ780226.417-NODE-417-length-39244-cov-27.882850_pt1 | contig 39244 bp, 40 predicted proteins | sample MGYA00511165_ERZ780226 | MGnify/ENA primary metagenome ERZ780226 (study PRJEB29588, sample SAMEA2152373) | human gut metagenome | biome: human gut; feature: human-associated habitat; material: faeces | place: Denmark | collected 2008/2010 ...
GGGTTCAGGGTTCAGGGTTCAGGGTTCAGGGTTGTGGTGGCAGCTTCGCTGCAATATATATGGGGCGATGCCCTAGTGTCTGCGGATAGCAGGTTTCCCGTTTGGGATTTCCCAACATTGACCGCTGAACCGCAAATGACAAAGATTTCTCGCTTGCGCTCGAAATGACGATACAAGAGAGCCCCTCATCCCTAATCCCTAGCCACCAGCTACTAGTCACTAGTCACCAGTCACTAGTCCCCATTTTTGAGCAAGTACTGATACACGTCTCGCCGTCCCATATGAAATTTTGCCGCGATCTTTCTCGCTGCTTCTTTCTGCGGAAGTGTCTTTGCCAGCTCCAATGCTTCTGCCTCCCAGGAAGCTTCTTCCTCTTCCCCTTCTGCCATATCCTCATTCCAGCCCTCGACGAGGATGACATATTCCCCTCTCGGGTCATTTTCATCCAGCTCTGCGCGGAGCTCCTTCAGCGTCCCCCGACGGAAGGTCTCGAATTTCTTCGTGAGCTCTCTTGCCGTCACGGCCTGTCTGTCTCCGAGATACTTGATGAGCGTATCCAGCGTTTCCTTCAGGCGATGCGGCGCTTCGTAGAAAATGAGCGTCACAGGCACACGGCTCATATCCATCAGAAGCTTCTTCTGCTTCGCGGTGATCTTCGGCAGAAATCCAATGAAAGCAAACTGCCTGGCATCGAGGCCCGATGCCACAAGTGCCGTCAGCGCGGCATTCGGCCCCGGGAGCGGCACGATGGGGAGATCTTCTGCAAGTGCCAGACGCACCAGATCTGCCCCTGGGTCAGAGATGACCGGCATCCCGGCATCACTCACCTGCGCGACCGACTGTCCATCGAGCAGCTTTTCGATGAGCTTCGGTCCTGCTTCTTTTTTATTATGTTCATGGTAAGATACGACATGACCCGCGATGCCCAGATGATCCAGCAGGATCCGGGTATGACGGGTATCCTCCGCCGCGATGATATCCGCCTGTTTCAGTGTCTCCACCGCTCTTTCGGTGATATCCTCCAGATTTCCGATCGGTGTCGGCACCAGGTACAGGGTGCCGGGATTGATTTCACTCATGGAATGGCTCCTTTCGTTTGTATATTTTAGTGACTGGTGACTTGTGACTGGTGTTGCATTTTCAGGATCACTGGCATTCAATTAATGATTCAACGACGAGAGAAGTAGCTAGAAATTAAGGAAACGCTGATTCAATCACAGAATCAGATTTCATATGGATTTTTATACATAGCGTCGTCGACATCCTCCTTAAATAGCCGAGGGAAACGCACTATTTATACTGCGGCGAAGCCGCCACCACCATTCCTAATTTCTAATTCCTAATTTCTAATTCGAACCAGGAGTCCAAGCACAATTCTGAGAAAGCCGCCCTACGGTCGTCCTTATTTCCCATATATCTCCAGCACTTCATCCGTATACGATCCGTCTCGGTTATGCAGGAGGAGCGGCGGCTCTACCGTAAGCTCCGGATTTCCTCCATACTTCCACTCGATGAGGACTCGCACCGCGGTATGGCCTTTTCTGGCGTAAATGAAACGCATCCGTTTCGGCTCCATGCGATACGACCGTCCGATGGCTATGAGATCAGCCGTGCGATCGGCACGATGCACCATCGCGAGGCGGCCGCCGTATTTCAAAAGATACTGCGCTGTCTTGAAAACGTCTGTGAGCGATGCATTCATCTCATAGCTCGCACTGGCGACCCCCTCTAGCATGCTCATCTTCCCTGTCCCCATTTCGCGATAGGGTGGATTCGCCAGCACCAACGAAAAAGAGCCGGAAGGAAACCTTTCATTCACCTTCCGGTAATCACACTCGACCACATGGATCTGGTCCTCCTTCCCATTCCCCGCTATATTGCGGCGCGCGAGATCTGCCATGACGGGATTCACCTCAAAGGCCGTGATATCCCTTCCGCCCAGAGCCGATACGAGGAGAGAGATGACGCCTGTCCCCGTCCCAAGGTCTGCGATCCGATCCTTCGCCTTCGGCTTCACGTAGTGCGCGAGCAGTACGGAGTCCACCGAGAAACAGAACTGATCCGGCCGCTGGATGAGACGCATGCCATCCCGTACCAGATCATCGAGCCGCTCGCCATCCTTCAGTGTCCACTCAGTCATTTTCCACCTGCTCTACCACATCCCAGGAAAGCGTCTTCGTCTTCTGTCCATCGAGCTGCACCTTGACCGTATGCTTCTGTGAATTCACATACAGCACCTGTCCCATGCCTTCATCCGTGATGACCTTCATGCCGACGCGGAACTGTTTTCCCTTCTGCTGCATCGCACAGCACTTCTTCCTGCGGCTGTTATCCCCCGTGTACTGGTCATTTTCATAGCGCAGGCAGCACATAAGACGCCCGCAGACACCAGAAATCTTCGTCGGATTCAGCGACAGTCCCTGATTCTTTGCCATCTTGATCGACACCGGAGCGAAATCGCCGAGGAACGTCGCGCAGCACAGCGGCCGTCCGCACGAGCCGATCCCCGAGACCTGTTTCGCCTCATCACGCACGCCCACCTGACGAAGCTCGATGCGCGTATGGAAGACCGCAGCCAGCTCCTTCACCAGTTCCCTGAAATCGACACGCCCATCTGAGGTGAAGAAGAAAACGATCTTATTTCTATCAAATGTATACTCTGCCCGCAAGAGCTTCATCGGCACCTTGAACTTCTCGATTTTCTGGAGACAGATATCGAAAGCCGATTTCTCCCTCGCCTTATTCCGCTCCAGCTGCGCCATATCCTTGATCGTCGCCCTGCGGATGACCGGCTTCATCGGATTCTCATCATCCTTCTCCGCCTCAGTCGGCATCGTCACTACATAGCCATACTCCAGCCCGCGCGACGTCTCCACGATGACCCCGTCATCCAAGTGAAGCTCCAGGTCATTGCCATCGAAATAATATATTTTCCCTGCCGGTTTGAACCGGACACCTACGATCTGCTCCATTTCTGGCTGCCTTTCTGTATATGTTCCAAACTGATGAGAATATAATCCCATACATTTTTACTATTGATATATCGGGAAACAGCCGTTTCTGCCGTTTGCAGCACGCCCATCGCTTCCTCGCCCCGGCCGCGGTCCCAGAAAGAAGCGAGAGTAGCCTCGCGTCCCGCGACCGACCCGCAGCGGGAAAGAGAAGCATCCCCTGTCTCTGCGATCACCATGATATCGCGCCCCACCAGGCGGATCCAGCGAAGCCGCCGCAGGAAATCCTTCCTCTCCCCCAGCTCCATAGCGGAGAGTGTCGCAAAAGGCATCGCATCATGCGTCAGGATATTCCAGAAATCCATCGCTGACTGCGGCTCTGCCTCTCCCTTTTCATCACAGACCTCCAGCGTGATCCCCGGATTTCCTTCCGAAAGCTGGAAGAGCACCTTCGCATCCATTCCCTTCGGGAAATGATACTTCTTCGGATCCGACGCCATGAGCGAGAGATAGTCACCCTCCGACAGAGGCAGAAAGGCAAACCGCTCACCACGGGAAATGATGGTCGGAAGCAGCGCGTGAAGATCATGCGTGATGAGGATGAAATGGACATTTCCCTCCGGCTCCTCTAAGGTCTTCAGGAGCGAATTTGCCACCGGATCCATCATCGTCTGCGCTTCATCGATGATGCACACATGCACCGTCTCATCGAATGTTGCCATCGCGTCCAGAAACAGGCGGAACTGCTCGATCTTGAGCTCCATTCCCATCGGACGAAGATACCAGACCTGATGATCCGCAAAGGTCACGACCGGCTCCTTGCCGGAAGACTCCCGCTGCCAGAGACGGATCTCCTCCCAGAGCTTTCCTGACTTCCCCGTCAGCACGCCTGCAAGGTCAAAAGCAGCTGTCGTCTTTCCGAGACCCTCATCGCCATACAGGATCATCGTATGCGGAAGCCGCCTCTCCTCGAGAAGCCGCTTCCATTCCTTCTTCACTTTTTCCTGTCCATAGACATGAGGTAGGAAATCTGTCATCACTCGCTCCTTGAAAATTATCCTAAAAATTCACATTCTATTGTATCATGCGACGAGCTATGGTGCAAAAATTTCATGCACAGAGAAAATGGAAGGTAGCAGCTGCCATGGGTGTCATATGCAAAAAAGACAATAGAAACACGTTCATTCCATAAGAAAAAACCGCTTGGCGAATGGAATCCATCCGCCAAGCGGTTTCAAGTGTCTTATTTGAATTTATCTATGATTTTATCGAGCCAGGAGCTCTTTCCTTTATACTGCGCGCAGTCCTCTCCCATGAGGTGGGCGTAGTTCAGGAGGGCTTCTTTCTGCTCTTCCTTCAGGCGCTTTGGTACGGTGACTTTGACTTCCACGTACAGATTGCCCTTCCGGCTGGACTGGAGGTGCGGCATGCCTTCGCCGATGATGCGGAATCGGGTACCGCTCTGCGTACCGGCGGGGATCTTGAGCTCGACCTCTTTGTCAAGGGTCTTGACCTTGATGGTGCTGCCAAGAGCGGCGACCGGGAAGGTGATATCTACGCTCTTGTAGAGATCATCCCCGTCACGCTCGAAGTCCGGATCGTCTTTCACGTAGATGTATACGTAGAGATCCCCCTTCGGACCACCGCGCTTGCCGGGCTCACCCTCGCCGGAGACGCGCATGCGCACACCGGTGTCAGCACCGGCAGGGATATTCACTTCGATGGTCTTTTTCACGCGGATCGTGCCGGTGCCGCGGCATTCGGAGCATTTATTCCGGATGATCTTGCCGCTGCCCTGACAGTGCTGGCAGGTGATGATATTCACCATCTGTCCGAAAGGACCATTCCTTACCACACGCTGCTGTCCGGTACCGTGGCAGTCGGGGCAGGTCTCGACGGAGGAGCCTGGCTCTGCACCGGTGCCATGGCAATGGGTACAGGTATCATTCTTCGGTACGGTGAATTTCTTCTTGATGCCGGTCGCTGCTTCGCGAAGGGTGATCTCCATATCATAGCGGAGGTCAGCGCCCTGCTCCGGGCCATTGCTCCGTCTGCGTCCGCCGCCGGTGAACATGTCGAAAATATCACCCATGTCGAAGCCGCCAAAACCGCCCTGTCCACCGAAACCACCAAAGCCGCCCTGTCCGAAGCCGCCGTAGCCCGCACCGCCGCCGCTGGCAGCCTGCGTGAAGGCATCGTGTCCGAGCTGGTCATACTGCGCTCTCTTGTCCGCATCGGAGAGAACGTGGTAGGCTTCATTGACTTCCTTGAATTTTTCTTCCGCGGCTTTTGGATTGTCTTTATTCAGATCCGGATGGTACTTGCGTGCCAGCCGGCGATATGCTTTCTTGATTTCATCATCTGTGGCGCTTTTATTGACGCCCAGCACGTCATAGTAATCTCTGCTGTCTGCCATTCTTTTCTATCCTCAAAGAAATTAGAATGCCTCAAAAGGTCCTGAAGGCTCCGCTCTCTTCCCGTTTTCTGGAAATCCGTAGAACCTTCAGAACCTTCTGAGTTTCTCTATGATGATCCCCTTGCAGGAGATCAATTATTTCTTGTCGTCGTCTACGACCTTGTAATCAGCATCGACTACATTGTCATCGGCTTTCTTGGCACCTGCCTGAGGTCCCTGCTGCGGGCCCTGCTGAGCGCCTGCCTGCTGCTGTGCCTGCGCCTGCTGTGCCTGCTGGTACAGCTTTTCGGTGAGTTCATGCAGCGGCTTGGTGAGTGCTTCCGCATCGGCTTTGATCTTCGCGGTGTCATCGCCTTTGAGGCTTTCTTTCAGGGTATCGATGGCGTCATTGACTTCTTTGACCTTGGCAGCATCTGCTTTGTCGCCGAGTTCTTTGACCGTCTTTTCCGCCTGGTAGATCAGTGCTTCCGCATTGTTCTTGGCTTCGATGCCTTCCTTGCGTTTCTTATCTTCTTCTTCATGCGCTTTTGCGTCGTCCTGCATCTTCTGGATCTCTTCATCAGAGAGGCCGGTGGAAGAGGTGATATCGATCTTCTGTTCCTTGCCGGTGCCGAGGTCTTTTGCAGAAACGTGGACGATGCCGTTCGCATCGATGTCGAAGGTGACCTGAATCTGCGGTACGCCCCGTGGAGCCGGCGGGATGTCGGAGAGTTCGAAGCGGCCGAGGGTCTTGTTGTCCGCTGCCATCGGACGTTCGCCCTGCAGGACATGAATGTCTACAGATGGCTGATTGTCAGCTGCGGTGGAGAAAACCTGAGACTTGGAGGTCGGGATGGTGGTATTTCTCTTGATCATGGTCGTGAAGACACCGCCCAGGGTCTCGATACCGAGGGACAGCGGGGTGACATCGAGGAGAAGGACGTCCTTGACTTCGCCTTTGAGGACGCCGGCCTGAATAGCAGCGCCGACAGCGACGGATTCATCCGGGTTCACGCCCTTGGATGGTTCCTTGCCGAATTTATTCTTGATCAAGGTCTGTACTGCCGGGATACGGGAAGAACCGCCGACAAGAAGGACTTTATCGATATCACCGACGGAAAGGCCTGCATCCTTCATCGCAAGGTCGATCGGTTCTACCGTCGCCTGTACGAGGTCTTCGGTGATTCTATCAAATTCTGCGCGGGTCAGGGTCGCATCGAAGTGGACCGGCTGACCATCGGAGTCAATGGTGATGAATGGCAGGTTGATATCCGTACTCATGACGGAGGACAGCTCGATCTTGGCTTTTTCGCCTGCTTCCTTCAGTCTCTGGTTCGTCATCGGATCACGTTTCAGTTCGAAGCCGTTCTGTGCTTTGAATTTTTCAGTGATCCAGTCCATGACGCGGGCATCGAAATCATCACCGCCGAGATGGCCGTTGCCGTTGGAGGCTTCGACTTCGAAGACGCCATCCGCCAGATTCAGGATGGATACATCGAAAGTGCCGCCGCCGAGGTCATAGACGAGGAAGCGATGTTCTTTGCCGTCTTTGATCTTATCGAGGCCGTAAGCCAGAGAGGATGCGGTCGGTTCGTTGATGATACGAAGGACATTCAGCCCTGCGATCTTGCCGGCATCCTTGGTCGCCTGGCGCTGTGCATCAGTGAAATAAGCCGGGCAGGTGATGACTGCATCGGTGACTTTTTCGCCGAGATAAGCTTCTGCATCGACCTTCAGCTTCTGCAGGATCATCGCAGAAATTTCCTGTGGAGTATAGGATTTGTCATCAATGGTGACTTTGTAGTCGCTGCCCATGTGACGTTTGATGGAAACGATGGTGCGATGCGGGTTCGATACCGCCTGGCGTTTTGCCAGCTGGCCGACCAGACGTTCACCGGTCTTGGAGAAGCCGACAACAGATGGGGTCAGGCGAGAACCTTCCGCATTCGGAATGACGACAGGCTCGCCGCCTTCCATGACGGCAACAACAGAGTTTGTAGTTCCCAGATCGATACCAATAACTTTTGACATTTGAAATGTCCCCTTTCTTTCTATTTGTACTTACGAAATTTTATATAGAGAAATGGAATCGCAGAGCGTCCCATTGATTAGCCGTTATGTACGACCTGCACCTTCGCTACGCGGAGTACGCTGTCCTTGTACAGATACCCTTTCTGGAATACCATGGAAATGGTTTCGTCTTCTTTGTCATCTGCCGGGAGCATCATGACCGCTTCATGGAAATGCGGATCGAAGGTTTTTCCAAGTGCTTCGATTTCTTTCACGCCTAAGCCTTCCATGATCTTGACGAATTGTTTCTGCAGGAGCTCGAAGCCCTGTACGTAAGCCGCACCGCCTTCATCTTTTTTCATGTGAGCAAGCGCCAGCTCGAAATTATCCAGCACCGGCAGGAAAGCTTTCAGTGTTTCTGCGCTATGTGTATCCGCAGCTTTCGCTTCCGCTTCTCTGGTGCGGCGGCGGAAATTATCAAAGTCTGCCTGCAGTCTGACGTACTGGGAAAGAGCCGTAGCCAGCTTGGACTCCGCTGCCTCTGCCTTGTTCTTGGCTTCTTCGGCGGTCTTCTTCGCTTCGCCGAGCTGATCCATCAAGTCATCTACGGGAGACGTTTTCTTTTCTTCTTTGGCTTCGGTTTCTTTCATCGGTTCTTCGACGTCGACTTTCTTCTTATCTTCCTTCATCCAGGAGCCTCCTATGTTTTCCCTTTTAATAACAGATCCAGCCGCTGCTGCATGAAGCGCATCATACCGACGATGCGGCTGTACTGCATCCGTGTCGGTCCTAAGACGGCCACGGAGCCGATGACCCGGCCGCCGGATGTGAACTGCGCTCTGACAACGGACAGATCCGAGAGCGACTTCATCGGATTCTCTGTCCCGATATGCACAGCGATAGGCTGATCGGAAGAGGAAAGAAGCATACTTTGAAGCATGTCTCTTTCCTCTAAGAGATTCAGTATATCCTGCATCTTTTCTACATTTTTAAACTCCGGCTGCTCGATCAGCTGCGAAGCTCCGCCGGCGTAGACCTCTTTCTGCGGGCTCACAGCCTTTTGCAGTGCCTGAAAGACCGACAGATAGGGTGTCAGATCCTTCTCTACGTCTCGCTGGAAGGAGAGGATCATCTCTTCATCCGTATGGCCGATCTCCCTGCCATGCAGGAAATGATTCAGCTTATCCGCGAGGAGCTGCATTTCATCGAAGGAGGATCCTTTCGGAATATCCACCACCGCATTCGATACATCGCCCTGATCCGTCACGACAAGGAGGATCGCCCGCCTGCCATCGAGTGGAAGGAAACGGGCATAATTGAATTTCTTCTTCTGTCCCGCAGAAGCCGCAACCGACAGCGTATGCGTCAGCACCGCGACGGCTTTCGCCATGTTCCGGAAGATCTCTTCCTGACGGTTCACATGATCCATCAGCATGTGGTCGATCATGTGCTCTTCTTCCGAAGAGACCGGAGCGGGCTGCATCAGCCAGTCCACATAGAAACGGTATCCTTTGATCGAAGGGATGCGCCCAGCGGAGGTATGCGGCTGCTCAAGATAGCCTTCATCCTCTAAGTCCTGCATCTCATTTCGGATCGTCGCGCTCGATACGCCCAAGTCATACTTCCGTGCGATCGTGCGCGAACCGACCGGTTCGGCCGTGTCTGCATAATCCTGCACCACCGCCCACAGGACACGCCTTTTTCTTTCATTCAGTTCATTCACACCATGTCCGGTGCTTTCTTGCTTGATTCTACGTGCCATATGTATCACCTGAATTTATTAGCACTCATTATTCTCGAGTGCTAACTCACGATATTAGAATAGCATTCACCTATGGGAATGTCAAGGATATTTTCGATTTCTTCTGAAAAAACGGGGTTTATGGTTTAAGGGTTCAGGGTTCGGGGTTCGGGGTTCAGGGTTCAGGGTTCAGGGTTCAGGGTTCAGGGTTCAGGGTTCAGGGTTCAGGGTTTAGGTGCGGCGCATAAGAATATAGAAGCGCCGCGGAGTATAAAATAATGGCGATGCCCGTAGGTGGTATTTAGTCACCAATCACTGGTCACAAGTTACTTGAGATTTCTAATCCCCAATCCCTAGCCACTCATCCCTGCTTTCAAATAAGATCTCTATTATTCTTATTGATTTTCATGTATTTTAGTCATATAATAATTGTAGTAAATTGCTACAAGAAGGAGGATATATCATGAATACGATTCCTGTTCGCATGGACAAAGCGCTTTTTGATTCTGCCAGTATTGAAGGCAAAGCAGAATTTCGTTCGGCAGCCCAGCAGCTCAATTTTTGGGCTTTGGTCGGAAAAAATGCACTCGCCAATCCTGATTTACCTGTAGATTTTATTCGTGACATTCTCATTGCGAAGAATCAGGAAACAGAGCCTTTCACCTTCGAGGAAGATCATGGAAATTAAGCAAACTCGAATTTTTAAAAGCACATACAAGCGACTTTTCTTAAAACAGCGAAAAAGCGTGGATCATGCGATTCGACTTATTATCGAAAAGCCATCGATCGGTGAGCAAAAGAAAAGTGATCTCAGCGAAGTCTTTGTATACAAATTTAAAATTGACGCGCAGTTGTACCTCTTAGCGTATACTTTTGATCCGGTCACCTTGACACTGATCATGCTTGGGGTTCATGAAATTTTTCATTATAGAGATTTAAAAAGAATGCCTTATTTGAAAAAAATAAAAACAGGGGTTGAGAAAAATGATTTATCATTTTTCTCAACCCCTGTTTCCTATCATACTGTTTCACCAAGCTGAATCCTTCGGATGGCTTCTTTGGCAGCCCGCTGGGCTGCTTCTTTTTTATTCTTTCCGACGCTCTCGCCCATGACTTTGCCATTGATGTGGATTTCCATCCAGATGGTCTTATCATGTGCCGGTCCTTCGTCCTTGGTGACAACATAGGAGATATTCACATCTCCGTGCTTCTGTACCATTTCCTGCAGGTCAGACTTGTAGTCATGGTCATAGTCTCCCTGATCGATCAGATCGAGGAATTTTTTCATGTGCCCCAAGATGAAGCGGGAGGCTACCTCATAGTTATTATCGAGATAGATCGCACCGATGACAGCTTCGAAGGCATCGCCTAAGATCGAGATACGGGTGCGGCCGCCGGACATTTCTTCTCCGCGGCCCAGACGCATGTAGTCGCCCACATGGAATTTTGCTGCGCATTCAGCGCAGGAAGGCTTGCAGACGACGCTCGCCTTCGCTCGGGTCAGCTCCCCTTCCGGCCAGCTGGGGAAACGCAGAAAAAGGTATTCCCCGATGGCCAGATCCAGGATGGCATCCCCTAAGAATTCCAGTCGTTCATTGTCATGAATGACTTCATTTTTATGTTCATTCGCATACGAGGTATGGGTGAGTGCTGTATTGAGAAGTTGTGCATTCTGCACGGGAATTTCATTTTCCGCAGCAAACTTTTCAATTTCTGCCATACGGTCTCTTCTTCTCACTTCAGCATGTCTCATTCTTCATAGCGCCTCATGATGACAACGGCATTGTGTCCTCCAAAGCCGAAAGCATTGGACATGGTCACATCGACTTTGCGATCTTCCGGGCCTTCCGCCGCGTAGTGAAGGTCACATTCCGGATCAGGAGTCTGAAGGTTCAGTGTCTGATGGACTTTGTTGTTCATGATAGAGAGTACGCAGACGACAGCTTCGATCGCACCGGCAGCGCCCAGAAGATGGCCGGTCATGGACTTGGTGGAGTTCACAACGATGTCATAGGCATGCTGACCGAGGACTTCCTTGATCGCCTTGGTCTCATTCTTATCATTGAGGCCGGTGGAGGTGCCGTGTGCATTGATGTAGTCGATATCTTCCGGAGAAATACCTGCATCCGCAATGGCATTCTTCATGCAGCGAGCTGCGAGTTCACCACCCGGACGCGGAGCTGTAATATGGTAGGCATCGCCATTCGTACCATAGCCGATGACCTCTGCATAAATGTGCGCGCCTCTCTTCTTTGCGTGTTCAAGTTCTTCAAGGATGAGGACACCACTGCCTTCACCGAGTACGAAACCATCACGACGGACATCAAAGGGGCAGGATGCTTCTTCCGGCGGGCATTCACGGGAAGAGAGCGCATGCATGGCAGCAAAACCAGCCATCGGTGTCTTTGCGACAGCCGCTTCGGTACCGCCGGCAAACATCACATCCGCATCGCCCCACTGGATCATGCGGGTCGCTCTGCCAAGGGCATTGTTGCCGGAAGCGCAGGCGGTAACGTCAGTCAGGACCGGTCCCTGCAGACCGAAGGTGATGGAGACCATACCGGAGGCCATGTTGGCGATCATCATCGGGACTGCGAATGGATTCACTTTTCCCGGACCGCGTTTTTCGATGCGTTCCACGGTATCTTCCATGGTCTTGATCCCGCCGATACCGGTACCGATGATGGTGCCGACGCGGTTCGGATCTTCTACGCTCATATCGAGCTTCGCATCTTGGGCTGCCATTTTTGCGGCAGCAACAGCAAACTGGGCATTTCTATCCATGTGACGGACGGTCTTCTTGTCACCCACATATTTGACGGGGTCGAAATCTTTGACTTCGCCTGCGATCTTAACAGGGAAATCCGTGGGATCAAATTCTGTGATCGGCGTTACACCGGATTTGCCCGACAAAAGGGCATTCCAAAATGCATCGACACCGATACCGACGGGGGAAACCACACCCATGCCAGTCACTACTACTCTTCTTCTTTCCATAAAAAGGGCACCTCTCTTATAAACTTCTTTTAAACATTATTTATCGCGTGTTAGGTTTTTAAACAAAAATTATAGGACTTGAAAAGGCATGGTCCGCCTGTTTCAAATCCATCACGCATGGACAAGACCTCAAAAAAACGAACCACGACGGTCATTCGCTTTTTTGAAATATTCTCCTCCAAAGGAAGTCATATGGCATGCCGGAGGGGATCCCCCTCCGGCTTCCAATATGATGTTGAAATGCGAATGCGCATTACATCTGGCTGTCGATGTAGTCTACAGCGTTCTTTACGGTCTTGATCTTTTCAGCAGCATCATCCGGGATTTCGATGTCGAATTCTTCTTCAAATGCCATGATCAGTTCAACGATATCCAGGGAATCAGCGCCGAGGTCATCGATGAAAGTGGAGTCGATGGTGACATCAGCTTCGCTAACGCCCAGCTGGTCAACAACGATCTTCTTTACTCTGTCAAAAGTGCTCATTACTCATTTCACCACCTTTCTCATAGAAGACAGACGTCTCCTTGTATTGTACCCTACTGATTATATTACATAACCATTCCGCCGTCCACCTTTAAAACCTGTCCGGTGATATAACTTGCATCATCGGAAGCCAGGAAGGAGACAGCTTTGGCGACGTCTTCGGCAAGACCCATGCGTCCGAGCGGGATAGCTGTCAGCATGGCTTCTTTATTCTTTTCCGGAATAGCATCGGTCATGTCGGTCGCGATGAAGCCCGGTGCGACAGCATTGACACGGATGTTTCTTGCAGCGAGCTCCTTGGCGCAGGCCTTGGTGAGACCGATCACGCCTGCTTTTGCTGCTGCGTAGTTGGCCTGGCCGATATTGCCCATGATGCCGACTACGGATGCGATATTGATGATGGAGCCTTTTTTCTTTCTCATCATCATCTGCGCAGCGGCTTTGATGGTGAGGAAGTCACTCTTGAGGTCGGTCGAGAGTACGGCATCCCAGCTTTCTTCTTTCATGCGGATGAGAAGTCCGTCGCGGGTGATTCCTGCATTATTCACAAGGACATCCAGCTGACCGAATTCTTCCTTGATCGTTTTGAAAATGCGATCCACATCTTCTGCTTTGGAGACATCGCCCTGAATGGTGAAGGCTTTGCCGCCAGCGGCTTCGATTTCACCCTTGACAGCTTCTGCAGCAGCCTGGCTGCCGGCATAGTTCAGTGCGACAGCATAGCCCTTCGCAGCCAGTGTAAGAGCGATGGCTCTGCCAATACCGCGGGAAGCCCCCGTAACGAGAGCAGTCTTTTCGATAGTTTCCATCATTATTCTCCCTTCAGTGCAGCCACGACTTCATCAATGGTGGCTACATCTTCTGCATGGTGGCAAGGTACGGAGCGGGCGATCTTCTTCATGAAGCCGGTAAGAACCGTGCCGGGGCCGGCTTCGACAGTCATATCGACACCGCCGGCGACCATATTCCGGATGGATTCTTCCCAGTGTACAGGATGTGCCGCCTGATCGACCAGATTCTTTCTGATCTCGTCCGCTTTGGTCTCTTCCTTGGCATTGACATTGGCTACGACCGGGATGGCGGTGTCATGGATGTCGATCTTGTCAAGGACTTCCTTCAGTCGAAGAGCTGCCGGTTCCATCAGGGTGGAATGGAATGGCGCGCTGACCTTCAGCATGATGGCACGGCGAGCGCCTGCTTCCTTCAGTGCTTCGCAGGCTTTCTCGACAGCTGCCGTAGCACCCGCGATGACGACCTGTCCCGGGCAGTTGAAATTAACTGCCTGTACAGGAAGGTCTTCGGTGGAGACTTCGCCGCACACCTTCACGATGGTTTCCGGGGTGGAACCGATGACAGCTGCCATACCGCCTTCTCCGAGCGGCACCGCTTCCTGCATGAAGCGGCCACGCAGATGGACGGTGTGCACGGCATCTGCGAAGGAGATCGCACCCGCTGCGACCAGCGCAGAGTATTCGCCAAGGCTGTGGCCTGCTGCGATATCCGGCGTGAGACCGTGTTCCTTCAGCACCTGCCATACAGCGACACTGGCCGTCAGAATGGCCGGCTGGGTGAATTCGGTCTTCATCAGCTCTGTGTCCGGGCCTTCGAACATCATTTTGGAAATCGGGAAGCCGAGCGTTTCATCCGCTTCTTTGATCAGGGCTTTGACAGAATCATAGTTTTCAAACAGATCCTGTACCATGCCCACCTTCTGAGATCCCTGTCCAGGGAACAGAAATGCAGTTTTCATAATTATTACTCCTTGTAAATGAAGTGACTAGTATCTAGGGATTAGGGATTAGGAGCGCCAAGTGACTGGTGACTAAGAGACTAGGAGACTAGGAGACATCAGACTCCCGTATCGTCATTTCGAGCGAAAGCGAGAAATCTTTGTCATTCGCCGCTCAGCGGTCGCTGCTTGGAATTCACAAACAGGGAACCTGCTACCCACTCACTTTCGGGCATCGCCACTATATAAACTTCGCGGTGCTTCTATATTATTATGCGCCGCACCACACCCCTGAACCCATCAACATGAACCCTTTTCCCCTATTTTACATCCATCTCATGACATCGCAGCCCCATGTAAGACCGGCGCCGAAGCCAGTCAGGACAACGTAGTCACCATGCTTCACGCGTCCGGCGCGGACGACTTCATCAAGCGCAATGCCGACGGAAGCTGCCGATGTATTGCCATAGCGATTGACATTCACATACATATGATCCTGCGGCAGAGCCAGACGCTTTGCGATCGCCTGAATGATGCGATTATTTGCCTGATGGGCAATGAACATATTGATATCTTCCTTCGTGATGCCGGCGGCTTTCAAGGTCTTCAGCGTGGTCGCGCCCATGTGACGGACAGCGGCTTTGAATACCTCCGGCCCCTCCATATGGATATAGATACGGCCGGAGTCGATGGCGCGGTGGGTCACAAGTTCAGCGACGCCGCTCGCCGGGATATTCAGGATCTTGCCGAGGCTGCCGTCTGAGCCAAGATCCGAAGCCAGAAGGCCATAGCCATCTTCGACCTTTCCGATGACAGCGGCCCCTGCCCCATCACCGAAAAGGATGCAGGTGGAGCGGTCCTGCCAGTTCACGAGGCGGGAAAGGATTTCCGCACCGACGATCAGGATGTGCTTGTACATCCCGGCTTTCACCAGATTCGATGCCAAAGCTAATGCATAGATGTAGCCTGAGCAGCCGGCGGAAATATCCATCGCACCTGCATGCTTGCATCCGAGCTTATCCTGCACCATGCAGGCCGTGGATGGTACCACATAGTCAGGGGATGCCGTCGCTACGATGATGTAGTCGATGTCATCCGGTGTAAGACCCGCCATTTCCAGTGCCGGAAGAGCAGCTTTCACGCAAAGATCGGAGGTCGTCTCCGACCGGGAAGCGATATGTCTGGTCTCGATGCCCGTGCGGGTGCGGATCCACTCATCACTGGTATCGACCATTCTTTCAAGGTCTGCATTGGAAAGGATCTTCTCCGGCGCATAATGTCCGGTACCCAGAATTCCTGCAGAACATAATTCACTCATATATATAATGTCCTTTCCGTTCGCTCAAAAGAGAATTTTGGTGACTAGTAGCTAGGGACTAGTAGCTAGGGACTAGTGGCTAGGGATCAGGAGTGGCTAGTGGCTGGTGACTGAAATGCCAGTTTCAAGCATCGCCACCATTCATACTCCGCGGCGCTTCTTTTTAAGCACCGCACAACTCCTCATGCCTCATTATTTTCCATCTGTTTCAGCGCATCCATCACGATCTCATCCAGATGCTCCTGACAAACGCCCATTGCCATATGGATGGCATTCTTGATCGCTTTCGCTTTCGAAGCGCCATGGCAGATAATGAGGCCGCCTTTGATGCCCATGAGCGGCGCACCGCCGTATTCAGCATAGTCGAGAGGCTTTGCCATGTATTTCTTGAGTGCCGGCTTCAGGAGCAGCCCGCCGATCTTCGCGCGAAGTCCCCCCTGCATGACAGCATTCTTCAAAAGGGCAGCCACCAGTTTCCCGGCGCCTTCCCCAAATTTCAGGACTACATTCCCTGTAAATCCATCCGTGACGATGACATCAAATTCTCCCGTCATCACATCGCGGCCTTCCGCATTGCCCGCAAAAGGAATGACCTTCTGTGCGGAAAGCGCCTCATTCGCTTCCGTGACCAAAGGGCTCCCCTTCGTCGCCTCTTCCCCGATATTGAGAAGACCGATCTTCGGCTGCTGGATACCCGCGACCTTCGTCGCATAGATATAGCCCAGAAGCGCATTCTGGATATACGTCTCCAGCTTCGGCTGCGCACTCGCACCGGAATCGATCAGGTACGTATAGCCGCCCTTCTGGTTAGGGATCGGCGTCAGGATGGCCGGACGCTCGATGCCCTTGATACGGCCGATGCCGAGAAGTCCTGCCGTAACGGCTGCCCCAGTCGATCCCGGAGCCACGAGAGCTCCGCACTCCCCCTCTCGCACAAGACGAGCGCCAACAGAGACAGACGCATCCTTCTTTTTGCGGTACGCCAGCCCGGGATGCTCTCCCATCTCGATCACTTCGGATGAATGATGGATCTCGATCAGAGGATTCTGATCCTCATGATGCTTCTCCAGAATGGGGCGGATCTCATCCTCATCTCCCACAAGAACGACAGGCACTTTGTATTCCTTGACCGCCTGAATGGCGCCAAGCACGATTTCCAGCGGTGCAAAATCCCCGCCCATCGCGTCAACAGCTATTTTTTTCACAGGACGCCTCCATTACTGCAGGATCTGCATAATAAATTTTGCGCGGTATACTTCTTTATCACCGTCAAAGAAACTGATATAGATATGTTTTTTATTTCCTCTGACCAATACGATCCGCCCTTTCACGACAAGCGCCGTGCCGGGCTTGACAGCGATCTTATATTTAATATTTCCGACCTGCGTCGAAGCGAAAGGCACACCGGCCAGCGACTCGGCGAATGCAGCAGCTACGCCGTATAATTTTTCCGCAGCCACCACGCCGAGATTATCCGCCATCTCATCGCTGGTCTGAAAGAGACCCACGCCTTTGATACCGATATCCTTATCTAAGATCTGCAGCCCGCGCGCCTCCGGACTTCCTGCCACGAGGTGCTCCATACGGTCACGCATCTGTGGGATGCCAAGCGCCTGCCTGTCCAGACGGATCGTAGCTCTTGATACAGAAAATTTCTCTGCCAGATCTCCATCTGTCAGACATGGATGTTGGCGGAGCAGGCTCTGTATCGCATCGCGTCTTTGGGTTTTATCCATTTTGAAATTTCTGCTCATTTTTATCACCTGCTGATAATACTATATCACAAGCAGTCAAGGATTGCACGAAGAAATTGAATAAGCAAAGAGCCTTTCTTTGGGAGATATGCAGGAAATCATATTCCTTTCCCATTCCTTAGATTTTCATCGATATCATGGGCAACTCACTGAACCCGTAGATTAAAATTTCATCTGTTTTAGCGATTTTCAAAAGATACTTTGGAAAGCATCTCCCTGATGGGCTTCTTTCCGAATCAGGGAAACCGCCCACATTTACTGACTTTTTTCACCTCAGGTTTTATCACCAGATGATAATTCAAACGTATTGCGTAATTTGTTTGCTAAAAATTCAGGATTGTTTAAAAACTTATCCATTGACTTATTTCATCTCATGGCATAAACTACAGTAAATACAGGATACTTCATGCTTGCTATTTTGTCAAACATATCTGTGATACCGTATAGTTATTTAAAAGTGAGATTTGTAGAATATTTTAGGAGAAAATCACATGAAATTACCAGCATTACACATTGGCAACCTGACCGCTACCGTACCGATCGTACAGGGAGGCATGGGCATCGGAGTCAGCCTCTCAGGCCTCGCAAGTGCCGTAGCCAATGAAGGCGGTGTAGGTGTCATCTCTGCTGCCAACGTAGGCTTCAAAGAACCAGACTTCAAAACAAATACAGTGAATGCCAACCTTCGCGCACTGAAATCCGAACTGCTGAAAGCCAGAGAAAAAGCAAAGACCGGCATCATCGGCGTGAACATCATGTCCAAAGGCCATCACTATGAAGACTATGCCCGCTGCGCAGCAGAAAACGGTGCAGACATCATCTTCTCCGGCGCGGGACTGCCTGCCGATCTCCCCGCCTGCGTGGAAGGCACAGACACCAAGATCGCCCCGATCATCGGCTCCCCGAAAGCAGCCCGCGTCATCCTAAAGCTGTGGGAACGCCACCATCACCGTACCGCCGACATGGTCGTCATCGAAGGCCCGAAAGCCGGCGGCCATCTCGGCTACACCAGAGAACAGGTGAAAGAACACGAAAGCGACGGCTACGAGAAGGAAATCAAAGAAATCCTTGCCGTTGTCAAAGAATTTGAAGAAAAATTCAAAAAGAAGATCCCCGTCATCTTCGGCGGCGGCGTCTTCGATAAGAAAGACATCGAGCACTACCTCTCCCTCGGTCTCTCCGGCGTGCAGATGGCGACCCGCTTCGTCGCCACCAAAGAATGCGACGCCGCTGACGAATTCAAACAGATGTATGTGAATGCCAAAGAGAGCGACGTCACCATCGTACAGAGCCCGGTCCACATGCCAGGCCGTGCACTCTTGAACCCCTTCGTCAAAGCCTTCACCGAGCACCGCATCCCGCCGCAGGGCTGCTTCCACTGCCTCAAGACCTGCGACCCGGCGACCACCCCCTACTGCATCACCATGGCCCTCATCCGCGCCGTGCACGGCGATGTAGACCACGGCCTCGTCTTCTGCGGTGCAAACGCCTATCGCATCGATAAGATCACGACCGTCCATGACCTCATCCAGGAACTGACACAAGACTAATCGCTGGCGACTGGTGACTAAGGACTGGGAACTAGACATCAGACATTAGACATGATAAAACGCTATCCACATTTTCGTGGATAGCGTTTTTTGTTATGAGGTTATGTGATAAGACACCGATCAATTGATTTCCGAATCAAGTAAGGAGTGAACGCGGATCATCTACCAGTGTAGGATTACAATACATCTGCCTTATTTATCTGCCTCATTCTCTTGCTATCTGCCACATTTCATGCTAAAATGTGGCAGATAATAGAAAGATGAGGGAGATTTTTATGCGGACATTTAACTACTCGCAGAAAATACAAAATTTACTGACACCTGAAATCGTCCAGCTTCTCACCTGTCTCCATGAACACAAGGGACGACAGGATTTATTTCTGGAGGCGAATACAGACGAACTGAAAGCACTGGTAGACGTTGCCATGATCCAAAGTACAGGAGCTTCCAACCGTATCGAGGGAATCTTCACCAGTGACAAACGATTAGAAGCACTGGTCAGCAAAAAAGCTGAACCTCACAATCGGTCTGAACAGGAAATTGCCGGATATCGTGAAGTACTCGCCTTGATTCATGAAAATCACGACTATATTTCCCCTGTCCCTAATGTCATCAGGCAGCTCCACCGAGATCTGTACTCTTACTCAACAGGAGCCATTGGAGGAGACTATAAAAACGCAGATAACGTCATTGCGGAAACAGATGCACAAGGGCATCAAAGGGCCAGGTTTATTCCCGTTCCTGCTTTTCAGACAGCTGACGCTATGGATTCTTTATGTCAATCGTTCCAGAATGCCTGGCAGGAAAACATCATAGATAAATTGCTGCTGACTCCCATGTTCATCCTGGATTTTCTCTGCATTCATCCATTCAATGACGGAAATGGACGGATGAGCCGACTTCTGACACTCCTTCTTTTATATCGTGCCGGCTACATCGTCGGAAAATACATCAGCATGGAAATGCTGATTGAAAAAACGAAAACCACTTACTATGAAGCTCTTCAGGCCAGTTCCTTAAGCTGGCACGAAAATCAAAACACCTATGCTCCTTTTGTGAAATATTATTTGGGCATCATCATAAAAGCATATGATGAATTCGAAGACCGGATTCAATACTTGGTAACCAAAAAGATTTCCAAGCCAGACCGTATCAAAGCCATCATCTCCCAAACACTGGGGAAAATCAGCAAAAAGGATCTTATGGAACGCTGCCCGGATATCAGCCAGGGAACTATAGAACGCACTTTGTCTAGTCTGGTAAAAGAGGGCTATATCATCAAAGTCGGCTCTGGTCCGGCCACAGCATATATCCGCAAGCAATAAAAAAAACAAGCAGTCTACACTATTTTGTGGCCTGCTTTTTCTTTTCCCTTTCTTCCATTTCGGCAACTTTCGCGATGCAGTACTCATAGGTGCGTCCTAGAAGATCCTAGCTCTTGGCCAGATTCTCAGCATGGATTTCATCGGTGAAGAGGTCGACTACATCACTCAGCTTGTCCTTATCCAGATTCGGCGAAGCATAGTTCTTCGGCAGTACGCCTTTCAGCTTCGGGTTCTCCTCCTCGATGGCTTCCATCGCGTCATCGATGACTTTGCTGATTTCCTCCGTATGACAACGCCCCATTGGAGTAAGGACGCCAATGGAAGTTTGTAGGGCAGCTCTGAACGCAAAGATCCTAGAACAGTTCCCGATTGCCGAGGACAAACGGATTCAGAAATACAAAGCGAAATACGCGGCATAATAAAATGCCGCAAATCCCATGTGGATACTCAAACACCCACATGGGATTTGCGGCTATCAATTTTTAGATATTTGCCATGTCTACCTTGACAGGGGCTGATCACTAGTCCTGCAGGGCTCTTTTCATTTTCTCACATACGGTACAATAAGGATAGCAGCTGTTCAACTGATGACCCAGCCGGAAGAAACACAGATTTTCAAGTTGCGTTTTATTGCTCATCACTCCTTTCTAAAGACCTGTAGGTTTTTGCCTTACACTATATAGCCGTGAGCATGATAGTTATCTGACGATTTTAAAAATTTGTCAATAAAAAACGCAGTTGAATTATTTCTAATCAAACTGCGTTCTTTGGGCATTCTTATAACAGTAAACCTTGGTTAGGTTTTATAGAACCCATACTTATTTGCCTTTTCGTGCTGCCTCGTTCATGATTTTATGTAAATATCTAACGTCCATAAGTTCAATTGCTACCCCCGCTTCATTTTTTGCCAGTCCCATCATAGTAATATTTCCATTCCAGACAGCACTATTAGCGAAATACTTTGGAGTCCCGCATATTGATTTCAAATCTCTTAAAGAATCTCTGTACGTGTTCTCGATTTCTTCTGGCTTCCTAAAAATAGGGATCGTAATATGCGAAAGCCGGTCATTATCAAAAAAGCAAATCACATTTACCCGACCGAGCATTCCCAGTTCTCCATAAGCATTTGGTATCGTAACCATGTACAATGCCCCTGTTCGCGCCTGATTATAACGTAGAAAAGATGTGTTATACCGTGCTTTAACCTTATTAAGGCTTTCCCCCCAATACATCGATGCATAACCACTCGGTTCATTAGGATAAGCATCGATCAATGAGATAGGCAGCACAAAAAGCAAAATAGTCAGTATCAATTTTTTCATCATATTTCCTCCTTAGTTCATCCAAAAATATTTTACTGGTTTTCGAATTAAAATCCCGGACAATATAGATTACCTCATTTTTCTTCGCTGTCAGGAAGACCATTCAGCAGTGTTGTTGTAGTCCCATCAGCAAGCCGGATATGTGCAATTTCTGCCGTAATCTTATACTCACTCGGATGTTTTATAATCTTATTATCGACATCGATAAACTCATTAAGCTTTATGCTTTTATGCATTGTAATTTCTTCATTCTGCGATAATGGCTTTTGACCATACTGAATAACATCCTTGTAAGTGTAGCCATTTTGACCAGTAATACAATACCTTACGGTGTAACCTGTAATATCCTGAGAAGAAATATTCTTCAATGTTGTTGAACAATTCAGTTGGAAAAAAGGAAAATATGGATTCCCATCCGTGCCTAAATTAAAAGTAGTCTTCGAGACCTCTATCGTACTCTGCATCTTTTCACGAATAGGTTTATTCAATTCTTCAATTTTATCCTTTTCTGCTTTATCGGCACTAACCAAGAAATCGACTAAATTTGTGATTTCCTTTACCTTCCAAGTACCGTCATCCAGTTTTGCCATTTTTACCTTTAATTCAAAGTCTTTGTCAACCTTCTGATTATGCAGCTTGATCGACACAATCGCTACATTACCTTCTTTGCTGATAACGGACGCATGATCAAAAGCAGAATTACTAATTCCAGACATAGCTTTCAATCTTTTAGCAAAATTATCGGCATCGCCTCCCTGTTGTTTAGGCTTGTCCTGATCTCCTTCAGCTTCACCCTTAACCGCAGCTATAGTTTTATCTTTTAAAGCTGAAACTACGGTTGGCTTCAAAACTTGAATGAACCCAGCAGCAAGCGGATTAGATAAAACTGTACCTCCCTGTATTTTGTTAACTGCAACAATAGCCTCATCAAATCCCTTTGTATAAAGTGTATCCAAATCAACATGCTTTTCAAACATTTCAATATCATGCTTTTGTACCGCCTCCCGAACAAGCCCTAAAGAATATGTAGGCGTTTTGATCCAATACAGAAAATAAAATGCCGCTACACAAATAATGGCTACGATAACCACAATTCCGATTTTCTTTTGGCTGCTCGTCATGTGAATGGCTCCTTTGCATAAAAACGACTCTGCTCATGACATAAAAAAGGACTCTGTATCAGTAAACTTTATACCTATTTCAATTATACAACTTTGGCATGACAATTTCTAACCCACCATAAAATATCATCAAAAAAAATTCTAAACGCACAAAAAACTGCAAGACTATCTCTAGTCCTGCAGAGCTTTTTCATTTCCCTTATGGAAACACTGATTAAACCGTTGTTCAATTTAATCAGTGTTTTCCAAGCATTACCCATGCAAAAAAGACAGGATGTCATCCTGTCGAATGAATCAGATCCAATGAATCGGGCGCCAGGCTGAGAGGCGTAGAGTCTTCGAGGGCGGCCTTGACGAAGCAAGGACTTCTACTAACTTAGAGGCGAGCCTGATCTTGTCGTCAGAGCTATCTGAGTTGTTTCGTAATTAGGTTTTCATCCTGTCTTTTTCACTTGTCTTGCCCCTTTTGCCGATTCCTCCCGGGCAGAACCTTCAAAGGGAGAAGCATTTGAGAGCCGCATGATGCCCGATTTCCTTTTCTCCCTCTGCCTAGGATGAGGGAAATCTGTCAATCGATCATCTCCGGGATGCTCTCTCCTGCTTCTATACATAGCATCGCACACATATGAAAAAAGTGACCCTCTTCTTTTCGAAGAGAGTCTCTTTTCTCAATTTTTTATCACACCGCGTTGCGAGATTTTCCTAATCAATCCCTAGCCACTAGTCACGCCAAATCTACGCTCCGAGCTCGATGGTCCCGGACTTCAGGTGGATGAACTCACCGGTCGCTTTTTCCTTCCCGACTTCTTCAGCGATGCGCATGGTTTGTGCATGGCAGGTGAAGAGGAAGATCTGCTGGGTCTTGCCGAGTTCCATGAGGAAGCGCAGTGTCTCACGCTGGCGCTCTTCATCAAAGCGCACGAAGATATCATCCAAAACGATGGGGAGCGGCTCGAGCTGCTCTCCGAAGGAGAGCGCCATGGCGAGGCGAATGGCAAGGAAGACCTGATCGCCTGTACCGGAGGACCAGATCTTGGCCTCTTTCACCCGATGCTCGCTGTCCACGATGCCGATATCTTTCCCGTCTTCGGAGATCCGTAGGGCATACTTGCCTCTGGTCATAGCAGAGAGGAAAGCATTCGCCTGCTTCATGATCTGCGGCTGGCGGCCGGACTCATAGGCGGCCTGCGCGCGGTTCAGGATTTCTTCTGTGTACATGTAGGTCAGCCATTCGGAGAGTGCATTGGCAAGCTCGGCTTCGATCTTTTCTTTTTTCTGCAGGGTATCAGTGATGGTATTATCCCCCGCCAGACGGAAGATCTCATTTTCCACTGCTCCCTGATTCTTCTGGAGCTCACCCAGTGACGCCGTCTCTTCTTTGATGTGTTTTGTAAGGTTCTGATGGGTTTCCATCCAGTCATCGTACTGTCCGCTTTCCAGGAAGTTCCAGAGGGACTGGAATTCTTCATCGCTGCCTGCATAGAGGCGCAGATCCTGCTTCACGGCCTCCCATTCCTTCGTCAGCTGGTCATGATGCTCGTGGGCATTCACCTTTTCCGCGAATTCTTCCGCATTTTTTGCATTGACCAGATGGAGAAGGGTATCCATCTCCCGCTGGCAGGAGGCCCAGCCGTCATCAAGCTTATCCATTTCCTTCCGATACGCATCGTGCTGGTTGTTCTTTTCCTGAATGGACTGCCACGTCAGGCTGCGCGCGTGCGTTTCCTCGTAGAGCTCCTGGATGCCGTCCGGATCGACGGTGTAGGGCATCTTCGTCTTCGAGATGATGCTCTCTGCACGGCGGCTGTAGGCATCCAGGCGCGCATCCATCTGCTCCAAGCGCAGGTCAAGGATCTTGCCCTTGCCTTCGGCGGAGTAGATCTTCTGCCACTGCTCCTGCAGAGCGGAGAGATTCTCTGCGCTGGTCTTTGGGAGCTTGTTTTTCGCGAGGAAGGCATCCCAGTCTTTCTCTGCTTTTTCCTTCTTTTCGCGGAGCAGCTTGCCTTCTTCTGTCCACTTCTGGTGTGCAAGCTGCTGCTTTCGTACCGTTTCCCGTTTCCAGGAGATGGCCTGCCGCTTCGCCTGGTCTTTGTAGAAATCAGAGCGACGGCTCTGCATCAGGTTATGGAAGGCCTGCAGATCATCTATGTCTTCCGGCGCCTGCCCGGGGAATTTGTCGGAGATCGCCTTTCTCTCGTTCACGAGAGAAGCCAGCGAATCATTCCATTTTTCAAGGTCATTCCCTTTCTTGTGGATGCTCTTATTATTGAATAGGAAGCAGAGAATCCCCAGCATGAGCCCGCCTGCTGCGCCATAGAGCGCCGCGGTGCCTGCCATGGCCATGTAGAAGGAGGCGATGCCGGCTGCTGCTCCTGCCATACAGAGGATGCCCAGCCAGAACCAGAAGGTGAATTTCTTATCCTCGAGCTGCGAGGCGGCATCGATCTTGCCTCTGATTTCCGCTTCCTGATGGAGAAGCTGCTCGAGCGAGGAGGCCATGTCCTCCATCTGCTGGAAATCCTCCTCGGTCTGGATGTCTCCATCTGTCGCCTCTTCTGCGACGGCTTCGACCTCCGGCTCTCTTTGCTCCCAGAAATGAAGCTCATTGCCCCTGACACCCACGCTCTGCGCAAGGCGCCGTCCTTCTGCCCAGTCCACATGGACGCAGGCATCCTCCAAAGGCAGGGCGCGGTCCCAGAGCGGCAGGGAATAGCCCAGATTCACAAAATCGAGCTTCCAGTTTTCCTTTTCCTCTTCCAATGCTTCCACATCGACGATGGTCTGGCGCCACTGTCCCAGATCGACGTAGAGTTTTTCCAGCGCTTCAGCCTCTCTCGCCCATGGGATGATGTCTTCCTTCTTCTTCGGCGTGTACTCGTCGAGCTTTTCCTGGAGCGATGCCTTCTGGTCGTGGATCACCTTCATGCGGTTCATGAGCTGGTTCCACTGCTCCTTACCATTCGACGGGAACATCTTCACCTGCGAGGAGAGATCCAGCTGGTGCTTGATATCACGCGCCCGCTTGTAGTATTCCCAGGCGCCCAGCCGCTTGGCGAGCTCTCTGTCCCTTTCCTGGTCCTTGGCGAGCGAAGCCTCGAGCTCACGGATCTGCTTTTTCAAAAGCTCCTGCTTCTTCTGCAGCTCGGCGAAATCCTTTTCCTGATGAGAAAGATGATCCAGCTCCTGATTCACCGTATCCAGATCCGCCATCAGCTGATTGATCTTGCGCTTTCCCTGAGACGAAGCCACGAAGAGCTTTTCCTTATTCTCTTGGATATCCTTCTTGGCACTGGCGAGCTTATCACCGCCCTGCAACATGAAGAAACGGCTGCGGATGGAGTCATTCGCAAGGAAGGAAGCCCCCTGCAGGTCCTCTAAGCCGACAGCGAAGATCTGCTCATACATAGAGCGTGTGAGACCGTGCCACCAGAGTGTCGGCAGCTCCTCGGAGAATTTCTCATGGCTCGCATTCTCGAACCAACGCTCCTTCTCTTCACGAAAGACACGATACTCCTGCCCGTCCGCACGGACGAATGCCATATTTCCCTTCCGTCCCTGCCACTTGCCGCGCCCATAGCCGAAGAGCATATCACGGATGAAACGAAGCATCGTCGTCTTCCCGCTCTCATTCTCTCCCATGACCACATTCAGCGAAGACGTCGACGGCTGCCAGGACGCGCCCCGATAGATGCCGTACTCTGAGAGCTGCAAATCCGTGATTTTCATCGTCCATCCTCCTCTGTCAGCATTTCCGCTCCCAGCACCTCCGCCCGGCGGAAAGCAGCAAGAAGTGCCTCATCAGACACCTTGCCCAATAGATTCTTATACTTCGAAAGCTCCGGCTGCGAAGAAGCCATCTCTCGGAGCATCTTCGCCCTTTCTTCCGACGGAAGATCCATGACCGCATCAAAAGCCTTCAGATAATTCCCCGTCACATCGGGAAGCTCGCGGCGCTCGGTGAGATTTAGAAATGGCCGCGTCCGATCCTCGATGCGGGTGAAATAAGCAAAGAGATGGCGGAACTGCTCCTTTTCATTCAAAGATTGCAGAAGGAAATCCCGTCCCTCTTCCGTCGCGATCGCTTTGTGCAGCGCACCATGCCCCGTCAGTACCAGACGCACCATATTCGGCCTACCGGTCAGTTCCTTCAGTCCTGCGCGGCGGCGTGCCACGTCTTTCAAAAGATCATCTGCGGTCAAGAAAGGGGCGATATCGATGACCATGTCCATCCAACGTATCACATCCGTCTCGATGAACTTCAACGTCACTGTACCATAGGCCCCCACATCGACCAGGTAACAGCCACGGGGACCGATCTCCGTGATATCCAGCCCCTGCGTATTGCCCGGGTAGACGATATAGGGCTTCATCGAGAGCGTCTTTCTCGTATGCACATGCCCCAGCGCCCAGTAGTCGATGCCCGCAGTCTTCAGCTCCTCGACCGTGCAAGGCGCATAGGGACTCCCATCGACGCCGGCTTCCGTGTGCAGCATCCCGATGGTGAATCCATCCTCCGGATTCACATGGAAAGAGCGCACCAGATCATCCTTCGTATGGCGTGTCTTGTAACTGATGCCATAGATCGTGGCCGCCTTTTCCCCATCCTTCATGAGCGGGATGCCTGTCACTTCTTCGGAAGAAAAAATATGCACCGTCTCCGGCAGCGGGATATCCGCACGCCAGGCCTCACCCGGGTCGTGATTTCCATGCACGATAAAGACCTCGATCCCCGCCTGCGCCGCCCGATACAGCTCCCTGCCGAAAGCCATTTGCGCCGCGAGGCTGTGATGGTCTGAATTATATACATCTCCGGAAATCAAGATCGCATCTACCCGATTTTCCAGTGCCGCATCCACCACCCTTTCAAAGGCTTTGAAGGTGGCTTTCCCGATCTGCTCGTTCCACGGTCCCTTCGTCCCGAGGCGCACGCCTCCGAATGGTTCTCCGAGGTGCAGATCCGCACAATGGATAAAAGAAAAATGCTTTCCCATACTTCCTCCTTGATGGTAGATAGATATGTCGATGGTGGTATAGAAATCCGCACTTGCGGAATAACAGATGGTTTTTGGGGGCAGGATCCGCCCGTGGGGCGCAGCGCCCTTTACTGGGGGATGAAAGCCTCTCTTGAATGAGAAATGAGAAACGAGAAATGGTGGTGCAGCACATAAAAATCAGAAGCGCCGCGGAGATTTGAAATTAGCGGTTTTCTCGTATCGTAAACCTAATCCCTAGCTACTAATCCCTAGTCACCAGTCACTCGCTCATTTCTTCGAGAAACACCTATTATTGTACCATATCCGTAAATGGCGGGAAGCCCATTTTACCAATAAAAAAATGCCTCTCTATCGAGAAGCATTTTCCTTTGACCATTATTCTTCAACAGTCTTGGTGATGATCTGTTTGCCTTTATAGAAACCGCATACTGGGCATACATGATGAGGTTTTTTCAGTGCATGGCACTGTGGGCATTCCACAAGACCCGGAACAGTCAGTTTCCAATTTGCACGTCTCTTGTCGCGACGGGATCTAGAACTTTTTGTCTTCGGAACCGGCATTTCTCGCACCTCCTTACCTATCGGCCGTTATGCCGTTTGTCTTTCACTGTTTCGCCAGTGCTCTAAACGCGTTAGAGAAATTTATCAACTTCAATAGTATACGGGATTGGCCGAGGAAAGTCAAGGGGAAGTTTGCGAGCTGATGACTTGTGGAGGTAGCCAAAGAGACGGGGAGACTTTAGACGGGGAGACTCTGCGATTGGAGCAGCGTTTCCCTTGACAAAGGCGTTTGATTTTAGTATGATGCGAAAAGAAGGTAACTAAAATTTAGTTACAGAGAGGCGGGCTATATTGACACAAAAAGATAAATTATTGGGGCGGCTCTTTCAAAATCCGTATCCCAGAGATTTTACCTATGGCGAACTTCTTACACTGATGAAACAATGCGGCTATCAGGTGCGCCAAGGAAACGGTTCTCGCATTTCTTTCGGCCCCAATGCAGTAGGAAATCGGCTTTTTCTTCATGCTCCACATAGAGCTACCGAAAATGCACTGAAGAAGTACCAAATCGAGCAAATCAAAGCATTCTTAGAGAAAGAAGGACTCCTCAAATGAAAAACTATATGGAATACAAAGGCTACCGTGGTACGATTTCCTACTGCGGTGAAGATCGCATCCTCTATGGGAAAGTGCTCGGCACCAAGGACTCCATCTCTTATGAGGGAGAAAGCGTCTCTGAACTAGAGTCTGATTTCCACGCTGCTGTGGATGATTACCTGGAAGTCTGCAAAGAGACAGGAAAGTCTCCCAGTAAAGAATTCAAAGGCTCTTTCAATGTCCGTGTCACACCCGAGCTGCATCGTTCCGCCTACTTCTATGCACATGAAAATGGACTCACGCTGAATGAACTGATGTCACGCAGTCTCAAGAATTATTTAGACGAAAAAAATATTCATGTACAAGCATAATAAAAGCCAGCCCTTGCGGACTGGCTTTTATTTGATGTATTCATTACAGATCTTCGTAGAGCGGATACTTCACGCAGAGAGCATGGACACGCTTTTCGCAGTCCGCCTTGACTGCTGCATCCTCCGGATTTTTGACGACCGTCGAGATGATATCTGCGACTTCCTTGAAGTCATCTTCCTTGAATCCTCTGGTGGTCAGAGCCGGGGAGCCGAGACGAATGCCGCTCGTGACGAATGGAGAGAGTGTCTCGAACGGAATGGTGTTTCTGTTTGCGGTGATGCCGATCTCATCGAGAACCGTCTGTGCGACCTTACCTGTGATGCCGATCGCTTTCATATCAGCGAGGAGGACATGGGTATCGGTACCGCCGGAAACGACGCGGATGCCATTCTTCTGCAGTTCATCAGAGAGGACCTTTTCATTCTTTTTGATCTGTTTCGCATACTGCTTGAAATCATCGGAGAGATCTTCGCCGAAAGCGACAGCCTTTGCTGCGATGACATGCATGAGAGGACCGCCCTGCATGCCCGGGAATACCGCTTTATCGATGGCTTTGCCATACTGCTCCTTGCACATGATGATGCCGCCGCGCGGTCCGCGAAGGGTCTTGTGGGTGGTGGTGGTCACGATATCTGCCCACGGCACCGGGCTCGGATATTCACCGCCTGCGACAAGGCCGGCGAAGTGTGCCATATCGACCATGAAGAGTGCACCGACTTCATGGGCGATCGCTGCAATGCGTTCGAAGTCGATGATGCGGGAGTATGCACTGGTGCCGCCGATGATGAGCTTCGGCTGGACTTCCTTCGCGGTCTTTTCCATGGCTTCATAGTCCAGAAGTTCATCTTCTTTTCTGACGCCGTAAGGAACGACATTGAAATAATTGCCGGAAATATTGACCGGGCTGCCGTGAGACAGATGACCGCCATCCGTGAGGTTCATGCCCATCATGGTGTCGCCCGGTTTTAAGAGACCGTAGTAGACAGCGAAGTTCGCCTGCGAGCCGGAATGCGGCTGTACATTCACATGTTCCGCACCAAAGAGCTCCTTCGCACGATCGATCGCCAGCTGTTCGACAACATCGACATATTCACAGCCGCCGTAATATCTCTTGCCCGGGTAGCCTTCTGCATATTTGTTTGTGAGGACGCTGCCCTGTGCTTCCATGACAGCATAGCTGACGATATTTTCAGATGCGATCATTTCCAGCTTGTTTCTCTGACGGTTCAGCTCTTTCTGAATGGCTTCATAAACCGCTTTGTCTTCTTTTAAGTGTTTCATTGAAATGAACTCCCTTCATTTTTCAAAGTGAAATCGAATGAATCGATTCATACACCCCATGATGCAAAACTTTCACCAATAAGAAATGCGAAATGTGGGTGCGGCGCACCATTTCATCATGCGCTGTCAATACACCTCTCGTTCGCATCGCTCCCAGTCACTAGTCCCTAGTCACCAATCACTCATTCCTGTCCTGCATACATTTGATTTATTGTATCATGAGGCGCACACGAATGCATCTTTGAGTTTGAAATATGCATACTTGATATAGAAAAAGGGCTTAGCGTGTACCCTTCAGGATACACGGCCAAGCCCTTCCGTTGAGCAGGTATGCTATTCGAGAAATCACTCACAAGGATAGTATAGCACAAATCAGGAAGAAGTAAAGAGGAAATAGGGTTCAAAGTTCGGGGTTAGCCCATAGGGCGTGCCGTCCCTTGATTGCGTGCGAAAGAGGTTCCGCGGATTCTACCGGTTCAGAGGGTTCAGTGGGAATGGTGCGGCGCATAATCATAGGGAAGCGCCGCGGAGTATAAATAATGGCGATGCCCGAAAGCAGCATTCCAGTCACCAGTCACTCATCACTCCTCACTTGTCATTTTCCCTCACATAGTGTGCTCTCTCTCCGCCAATGAGCGGCGGGCGGGTGCGGGCCGCTGCCACAAGGGCCGCTCCGATATGGTTATTCACCAGACGGACGGGGACAGCCACGCGCTTCAAGTGCATCCCGATCATCGTAAGCCCGATATCGAGTCCCCCGTCAGCCTTGATCTCCATCACGGCGACCGGGTCCTTGAAATGATAGAAAGCATTCGTCGAGAAGGCGCCGCCGGCATGCAGCCAGGGGACGACCGTCACTTCCTCATAGCCGCGCTTCTCTGCTTCGCTGCGCTCCATGATGAGCGCCCGATTCAGATGCTCGCAGCACTGGAAAGCCAGAGCAAGTCCCTCCTTCTCTGCAGCTTCCATGAGAGCCGTCACGACAGCCGTGCCGACTTCATAGGAGCTGTCCTTGCCGATGTGTCCGCCGCGGATCTCGCTCGACGAGCCACCGATGACGATGAGACTCCCTTTTCTGAAATGAGAAATTTCGCAAAGCTCATGGAAAGCTTTTACTGCCTGTTCCTGTAAGTCTTCAAACACTATTGCACCTCTTCGATAGCAGCGATCTTTGCAATTCTTCTGGCATGGCGGCCACCTTCGAACGGAGTCTTTAAAAATTCGTCCATGATGAATTCCGCAAGCCCCGGTCCGACGACACGCGCGCCAAGCGTCATGACATTCGCATCATTGTGCGCACGGGTGAAATGCGCGGAGAAGGTATCGCCGCAGAGCGCCGCGCGGATGCCCTTCATCTTGTTCGCAGCGATGCACATGCCGATGCCTGTCCCGCAGACGAGGATCGCATACGTCGCCTCACCCTGCTGCACCAGCTTGCAAGCCTTCTCTGCAAAATCCGGATAATCGCAGGACTCTTCCGAGTATGTCCCGCAATCTATGTATTCGATCTTCTCTTCGTCCAGATGCTTCATAAGAGAAGCCTTGAGTGCAAACCCACCGTGATCACTCGCTATAGCAATTTTCATAATCTTCGCCCTCCTTGGAAAATAGGAATACTGTACCAATTCAGTATACAACAGCGGCACATAAAAAGGAACAGCTCGGCAATGGGCGGGTGGTCGTAAAACAGTAAAATCAAAAAATGATGAAAACCGTGTGTTTTCACGGGGTACGGCGTGACTTCGGTCACGCTGTTTCCTTTTTCATCAGTTCATCCAGAGGGATAAAGCCCAGCCCGTCGTACTTGATATGGATGTGCTGTACCCGCTCCACCTTTTCTTTCTCGGCTTGCAGCTTTTCGATTTCTTTTTCGGGCATGATTTTGACCTCCTGGCTGATAGATAATAAATAGAAAAAGACCGCCTACGTTTTCGGTAGACGGTCTGGTTAGAGATATGGGATTTTCAGACTCTGCGACGGAAATGGTCTGCACCAGCAGACTGTTTCCGCCGCAAAGTGCGCTGGGATAGACGCACAAGCGTCGCAAGGGGGCAGCCCCTTGTACGGAACGAAGTGACGCAAAACAAGCCCGGACATTTGGCTGTCCGGGCTGTCTGCCTCGCAGAGCGCACATACTCCCGTCAGGAGAGTATAGAAGTGCGCCCTTGTTACCAAGTGATTTTTCATCACTCACACAGTTCTGCCGCATATAGTTTCGCAAATTCTTCTGGGCAGCGGACATCGCAGCGAGTTTGCAGCACCTCAAAGGTGCAGGCAGTCAGAGGAACAGCTTCTGAAGTTCCTCATCCAACGAATGAAACAGGGATGATCCGGAATGTAATTGGTAGAAGAACGCCCAGTGTTTGCAGTTCCGTCCGTGTCAAGCCGATGCAAAAAATATCATTCGTCATAGGAATAGCTCCTCCCTGTCTTTCAGTAGAATCACCTTACGATTCTGGCAGAGTGTCTGCATTTTCTGTGGCGCGTCGGTGTGCATGGGGATGACAATTTCCGGGGCTGCCTTTTCAATCACGTGGCGAAGATCATCCGGCGAGGCATGACCACTGGTGTGAAGCTCTGCCCATGTTCCGGTCAGCGACAGAAACTCTGGGATATTGCTGTCCGGCTTTGTTCGGTAGCCGTCCCACATGGAATAGAGCAGAATGCTTTGCTGCGGGTCAAATTGTCTGATAATGCGTTCAAACTGCCGATTGACACGGACAAACATCAACCCGCCGCGCTCTTGAAAGCCTTGAAGAATACAGGAACCGGGAGTATTCAGCTTTGGCATCTCATAAAATGTCGATAGACTGCTCCAATGGTCGGAAACCACCTTGACCAGCGTTTTTTGATACTCATCACAAATGCAGTATTTTCCACGCGGCACTGCCCGCGCCAGCGCAAAAATCCGGTCAAGGTTCGTCGTTGCACACAGCACAAAGACGTACTTGTACTGCCGCAAATACGCTTTCACACGTTTTTGCAGCTCCCACTCTGTCACGGCCTCATGTTCAGAACGAGAAACCGTCGTTCCCTCCGTGACAACCACATCGACCTTTCCAATGCGTCTGTCCAGAATCTTGTCCATGACATTGCCGCGCACGCCGTGCAGCCGGAAATCGCCGGTATACAACAGCCGCTTGCCATCCGCTTCGATCAGGAACATATAGCTGTCGCACGCGGAATGGTCAATGCAGAACGGTGTAATCTGAATATCACCGATCAAAAACGGCTCGCCGGGAGAAAAGGCTTGCATGGTTTCGATGCGCTTGCAAAGCGCTTCATTCTTTTGCCCGCCACGCTCTGCGGACAGGCGCATGATATCCTTTGCCAGCGCCCCGGCATAAACGGGAATCTCCGGTCGGATACGCAGCATTTGCCCAGTATGATCGCCGTGATAGTGGGTAAACAGTACGGCATCGCAATGTCCGTTCCCATCCGTCACACCCGGAATATTCAGCGGTGCGGAGACGAAATTTAGATCAAGAGATAGCTCGTCACCCATATCAATGAGGATGCATGTGCTTGCCGTAGAGATTTCGGCAGCAATGCCGCCGATCTGGTGCGTGCCTCGATGAATACAGAGTTTCATTCCCCTTCATCCTCCTACACATCTCCGTATAAGATAGAGATACCTTGAAACAGTCTCCAGCCCCGGAGCGCACAGCGTTTTCCTGTCGTGTTTCTTCTGCCATAAAATCGTCCTCCTGTTTTTGAGGAGAGTATAGAAAACCGCCGCGACAACAGGGTGGTATTTTGATTTCGTGAAATCAAAATACTTCGTAGCCATCAGAAACTTCGCGGATGAAGAACGGCTGACTGTCCAGCAGTCCCATCAACTGTTTCAGCTTCGGGCGTTCGGCAAAATATTCTTGATATGGCAGACTGTTTTCAAATACGAAGGGACTTGCCTTTACGGGCGTACCTGCCGGAATATCAAAATCTACAATCAGCTTCCTTGTATCTGCCGTGCGCAAGTAGGTATAGCCTTCCAAAACGCAACGAAGCATCGTTTCCTGCGTGTCTGGTTTTTTCAATTCCAGTACGCGCAAAACATTTCCGTCATAGGCAAGCAGGTCAATTTTCCCCGCTTGATCACTTCGCTTGTTTTTCAGAGGCACCTGATAATCAAGAATTTTCCCCACTTTTGCATATTGTGCTCCACTCTTACAAGCATTGAACATCTTCATCGCAGTTAATTCTTCGGTGCGATTGGAGCTGGGGGCAAACTCGCCCATGTGCGTCGGTGTGCAATAGGAAGCTGTGCGGTGAATCTGGGTGATCCCGTCTGTAAATTCCGGAAGATGGTCAATCAGAAACTCAGCAATGATTTCTGTATAAGGAACCTGTGCATCCAAACAAATTCCCTGATAGTTGACCAGATTTTGCGTATAGAACAAAGCTGGATTTTTCATTGCGTCTGCGCACATTTCAAGAACGGCTTTTTTATCGTATTGTATAGGTATTGCTGAAACCTCCTGTCTTTTTCTCCTATTTATTATAGGATTTTATCATATTGGGCACAACGCGAAAAAGTCTTATTTCCGCTTTTGCCACACAATATCGTACCCCCAGCGCATCCGCCAGCTCCACCGCCTCACCATAGCGAAGGGAACCGCGTTTGAGTTTGCCGGAGAGATTGAGGACGCTGCGGCTCCAGCCGTATTCATCGGAGAGATAGTCCACCACCTCTGCCAAACCTGAATACAGCGGCTTTTGTTGTCCAACCCTGCCTGACAGATGCTCATTTCGTAATTTGGGTCTAAACCTGTTTTACGAACACCTGTCTATGGGCGAGTTGTTCCTTTCGCATAACATATTTTATGCACCCAACGGATATGGTGCGGTACATATAGGTAAAAAGAGGCGCCGGATTTCTATGATGCCGATGGAAAAAGTCCGTCAATTCACAAAACCAAGAACTCCTTTGAACCCGTCCGCTCCTACCTCTTCTCCACCACGATATGATACCCGGACGCCTTGGTGAGGCGGTTCATGATCGCGAGACCGAGACCTGCGGTATCCGTGCCCTCGCCGATGATGGCATCGACGGGGTGGCGGTTGAAATAAAGAAGGCCGGAGAAGAGATTGTGCGCGAAGCTCTCTTTATCCTCCCGATGTCCCCAGACGAAAACAGGAAGCCCCTTAGGGAGAAGACGAGCCGTTTCTTCGCTGACGAAGAAGCCATACTTCTTATCCGTCTTTTCCGCAAAGGAGAAGATTTCCTCTGCCACCTTCCCCGCCTCTCCCGTATACACGGTGAGCGGCGCAGAAGGCGCATAGTGGCGATACTTCATGCCGGGTGCCTTCGGATGTGCGCCCTCTTTGGCGAGTGCGCTGTCTACCGTCGTCGGTGCGATGACAGAGAGCGCTTCCTTCGTCGTGCCGCCGGGACGGTAGATGACGATCTCGCCTCCTTCGATGCCCACCACGGTGGACTCGAGGCCGATCTGACAGGGACCGCCATCGATGACGGCGGCGATGCGTCCATTCATATCATGCAGCACATCGTCCGCGGTCGTCGGGCTCGGACGGGTGGAAATATTCGCACTCGGACCTGCTATAGGGACGCCGGCTGCACGGATGAGGGCGCGGGTCGCCTCACTCCTCGGGCAGCGAATGGCGATGGTGGAGAGTCCCCCGGATGTTTCCACCGGGATGCAATCCTTCTTCGGGAAAACGATGGTCAAAGGCCCCGGCCAGAAGGTATCCATCAGCCGCCTTGCGAGCGGGCTGACCTCGGCTGCGTACTTCTCCACTTCAGAGGGATCCGCCACATGGACGATGAGCGGATTATCCGAGGGGCGTCCCTTCGCAGCGTAGATCTTTTTCGCCGCACCCGCATCGAGCGCATTTCCTCCGAGACCATAGACCGTCTCCGTCGGAAAAGCCACAAGACCGCCCTCACGAATGATGCGGCCGAGCGCCTTTACTTTATCCTTATAATATAAGTCATTGACTTCTACTTTTTCAGTCATGCTGCTTCTTCTTTCTGCAATAGATCGCGCGCTCGATATCGCTGTAGTCTTTGATGACTTCGAAATCCTCAAACGCGCCCGTTTCCTTCAAAAGCGAAAGAATCTCTTCCCACTGGTGAATGCCGAATTCCACGGCAAGGAAACCGCCCTCCTTCAGATGTGCGGCTGCCTTCTCAGCGAGACGGCGGTAGAAAACGAGACCATCCTCTCCCCCATCGAGCGCAAGCATCGGCTCATGCTTCACTTCCTCCTGAAGATGGGCGATATCTTCGCGAGGAATGTAGGGAGGATTTGAAAGGATGCCATCATACAGCACCCCCTCAGGCAGTGCATCGATATAGTCCCCGCGTATCCACGCCGCGCGCTCCTCCATCGCAAGCTCTTTCCCATTTTCTTTTGCGACAGCGAGGGCTTTTTCAGAAATATCGATGCCGACCCCCTTCGCTTCCTTGCAATAATACAGGAAGGAGAGGAGGATCGCCCCGCTCCCTGTCCCGAGGTCCGCGACCTCGATCGCGCCGTCATTTCTATGGTATTGGATGATCTTTTCCAGCCATGTCTCCGTGTCCGGGCGAGGAATCAGGACATCCTCATTCACATGAAATGTGAGTCCCATGAATTCTTTTTCGCCAATGATAGCCGCCGTGGAAATACCCTTCACACGCTTTTGTATGAAGGACTTGAAAAGTGCGAGCTCCTCCGGATTCACGATTTCTTCGAAATCCGTATAGAGGAAGATCCGCTGCTTGTGAAGAACCTTCGCAAGCAAGAGCTCTGCGTCCAGACGCGGCGACTCGATCTCATGATTCTGGAAATACTGCGTCGTCCATGCGAGCAGGCGCTGGATCGTCCAGAACGTATTAACGGCCATTCGCTTCCCCTTCTTTCATGCGGCGCGCCAGATCCTCTTCCATCAGCCGGTCAAGGATCGCGTCCATGTTCCCATTCATGAAATCATCGAGCTGGTAAATACTCATATTGATGCGGTGATCTGTCACGCGGCCCTGTGGGAAATTGTACGTCCTGATACGCTCCGAACGGTCGCCGCTGCCGACCTGATTCTTGCGGTCCGCCGCTTCCTTGCTCTGCGACTCCCGCATCGCCTGGTCATAGAGACGAGACTTCAGGATCTGCAGCGCCTTCTCTTTGTTCTGACGCTGGCTTCGTTCATTCTGACAAGTGACCACCATGCCCGTAGGAAGATGCGTCAGTCGGATCGCCGAAGACGTCTTATTGATGTGCTGACCGCCCGCACCGGAAGAACGATATACATCGATACGCAGGTCTTCGCGGCGCACCTCGATATCTACATCCTCCGCCTCCGGAAGGACAGCCACCGTGACCGCCGACGTATGCACACGCCCTTGGCTCTCCGTCTCTGGGATACGCTGCACGCGGTGTACGCCGCTCTCGAATTTCAGGATCGAATACGCATTCTTCCCTTCGATGGTGCAGGTGACTTCCTTGAACCCACCAAGATCCGTCTCATTCGCATCCGCGATCTCTGCCTTCCAGCCCTTGCGCTCTGCAAATTTCAGGTACATTTTGAGAAGATCCGATGCAAAGAGCGCCGCTTCCTCGCCGCCCGTACCCGCGCGGATTTCCAGGATGACATTCTTCCCGTCATTCGGATCCTTCGGGATCAGCATCTTATGGATTTCCAGATCCAGCGCATCCCGCTTCTCTTCATTTTCCTTCAGCTCTTCCTTCGCCAGCTCATGGAGATCAGCCTGCGACTTATCGTCCAGAAGTTCCAGTGCATCCTGGATCCCCTTGAGTGCCTCCTTATATTCTCTATATTTGAAAACGATCTCTCCCAGCTCCGCATGCTCCTTCGAGAGCTCTCTCCAGCGGTTCTGATCGGCGATCACCGAAGGATCGCTCAGCTGATCTTCCAGTGCCATATATCTGGCTTCCATACCATCTAATTTGCTGATCTGCATTATGCTTTACTCCTGTTATAAATTTGGTCGTTTGTAGTTTGAACATAGGGATGAGTGGCTAGGGATTAGGTGTGACTGGTGACTAGTGGCTGAAATCGCGGCGTCGTCATTCTGAGCGGAGTGAAATGCCGTATGTTTGCTCATGCGTAATCAAAACAGTGGGAACTGAGTCAAAGAATCTCGCGCCTCGCGGAACCCAGCCCTGAACCCATCAACCTGAACCCTGAACCATAGCCAAAATTTCAAACGGATACTTGAAATATCCATTTCCCCACATACACATCTTTCCTAGTATATCAAAAAAAGGCAATAAAAAACAGGGCTTGCGCCCTGTTCCTTATTCTGCGGATTTGCCGTAACGTTTGTTGAACTTTTCGATACGGCCACGAGCCTTACCGAAACGCTGCTGTCCTGTATAGAATGGATGGGATTTGCTGCTGATATCGATATTGATCAGCGGGTATTCATTGCCATCTTCCCATTTTACAGTCTGGTTGGAAGTTACTGTAGAACGGGTCAGGAAAGAGTAGTCAGCACCGATGTCGCGGAAAACGACTGGATGATAATCCGGATGAAGTCCCTTCTTCAATTGTTGCACCTCATTTCAACTACATAGATAATTCTCTGCTATTATAACAAACGGGATAGCAGAATGCAAGGGACAAATAGAGAAAGTTTAGAGGAAAGGGGAGCATGTTCAGGGTTGTGGTGGCGGTTTCGCCGCCGTATAAAAAGGGCGATGCATGAAGGACGTGGGGATAGCCATCCTTTCGTATCGTCATCCCGAGCAAGTCGAGTAATGCTATTAAGTTAAAGAAATCGTTAACTACGTAACGTCTTGCTTCCCCCTTCGGGGGAAGTGCCGAAGGCAATAGGGGCAT
>ERZ780226.420-NODE-420-length-39183-cov-17.756364_pt1 | contig 39183 bp, 25 predicted proteins | sample MGYA00511165_ERZ780226 | MGnify/ENA primary metagenome ERZ780226 (study PRJEB29588, sample SAMEA2152373) | human gut metagenome | biome: human gut; feature: human-associated habitat; material: faeces | place: Denmark | collected 2008/2010 ...
ATATGGATTATCAAAATACTGCGAAGACTACACGATACATTTTATAAACAAAATGTGTTAAGTTTAGCCTTTCGGCAACGAGTGGGAGTAGTTCCCTTTGGTTTAGATGTGCCGAAAACCCAGTATTTATGCGCCTTTCGGGACTTGGCACTTTTTGAACAACCGTTTTTGCAACACTTTTGCAAAAACGTGTTTTCGGGCAGATGAAATAGTCCCCCTTGGCTTTGGGCTAAACCTAAAAATCGCATAATTTTTAAGGCTTTCATCCTTTTTTGATGAAAGCCTTTTTTACATATAAGATAATATTTCTCTTATCGACGGTCATAGTTTTTAGGTGTTAGGTTCGGTGATTGCTTTGCAATTATCGTAATTCTCGCTTTGTGTCCTTTACATTTTTTGAGGGCTATGCTATATTGACATCGAAAGAGGTGACGGCTATGGAACAAGAAAAAATCGGCAGATTCATTGCAGAAAACCGCAAGGCAAAAGGCTTTACGCAGATTGAATTTGCAGAAAAATTAGGCGTTTCAAACAAATCTGTATCACGGTGGGAAACCGGAAAAAATATGCCCGATGTGTCCCTGTTTTTGCCCATATGCGACGTGTTGGATATTTCAGTTAACGAGTTGATTATAGGCGAACGCATCACAACGAAAGAAAACAAAAAAGCAGATGAAATTCTTGTTGAAACAATAAAAGCCTCCAACAAAAAGCTCAAATCCGCACAAATAGTGATTTATATATTGGCTGTTTTGGTCAACGCATTATTTATGATTGGTGTGCCTCTGACCGCAACACCCTCTGACGCAATGGCTGTGCCGCTTGCCGCACTTTTAGGCGGTGCAGTTTCTGCCCTGTTGTTGTCCTGCCTCAACATCAAGCCTATATGGTTGTTTATATTCATTCCGATTTCGGTAATTGAATTATTGCTAGGAAGTATAATCTATTGCTGTGAGTTGTATGACTACGGCTTGCCCTATGCAACGATACTGGCTTTTATTCAGCTCACAATATTTTTGTTGACAATAACCATACGGATAATTATAAGAAATTTTATAAAAAACAAAAACAGACATTAAATTAAAAAATTTCAAAGCAAGAGCTATCTAATTTCTGTTAGAGAAGTCTGATAGCTCTTTTTGTTTATGCTTTTTTATCTTTGTCTTCACACGCTTTTTTGATTTGCTTTATAGGCATTACAATTAGTAGCTTTATTGGAAATCTGATAATGAAAAGCAGTGTTAGACCCATTGGTTTTATTATATAGTTTGAAATCCAAACAAGTGGTAAAAAATCTTCTACTTTACCCCAAAAGATTGCTGACTTCAATATAAACTTTCTAAAATGATATTTGTAAAAGTCTTTCTTGAATTCTGGTTTTGTAAAATCATTTATGTAAAAAGAAAGAACATCAGGAACATCAACCTTAAGCAATTCGTTGTTTAGTCCAATTTCTTTTCGCATAATCTGGAACATTTCGCCTAAACAATATACTCCCATATCATCTGAGTACCATTTGTTTGATTGTACTTTCTCATCTAGAGAAATCCAACGGTAGAAACAGTAGGTTTTATAAAGTTTTTTAGAACCATAAATTGCCAATGAAGCACCCATATCCAAAAAGCGATTTTTAGTTTCATCGTCTTTTGCTGCATTGGTAAACATCTCTAAGAAGAAATCAATTAGCTTTTGATATTCTTCCTTGCGAGTTTCATAAATCTTAATTCTGTTTTCGGCTCTTTTGCCAAGCACAAAAAGTAAGAATGTAACAGCTAACGATATGATTGCAATTTGATCAGTATCTAACTTCCAAATTGTTTTTAAAAATTCGCTTATTGCATCCATGGTTCAGACTCCTAACCGAAGAAATTACTACTCGTTCCGACAGTGTTCACGCATTTTGTCAATGGCTTCCCTTGTGCGTTGCACCTCTACTTTGGGATATGTATAACAGCCAACGGTTGTATTCCTCTTTGCTGATTTTGTCATTATGGTGCCTTTCTGTGCCCTTTATATTTGTCAAAGCTAAGTATAGCATATGACACTAGTTGAAATCAATAAAAAATTAAAAACAATTTGTTTAATTGATTTTAATGTCGCTTTTTGTCGATTTATTAGCAATTATATGTTTCCATTACTAAAATTTACACATGATTTAATAATTATAAGGCTTGTTTGGTCTTGCATTAAAACAAATCTTTCTGTTCCTTCAGAATGGTGCAAAAAAACATCTGACCTCTTGCAAGATCAGATGTTTTATTTTCACTTCCGCCAAAGGGCTTTGGCGCGTTTTTTTATTTTTGAGACGGTTACGATAAAGTAGGTTAGTATGCAGGTTCCGCCTGCTTCTATCAAGAGCGAATACGGCAATGTGATTTCATTGCTCGCTATTTTAAGGCTATATCCGCCGGCATTCAAAAACAGGCACACTGCGCCGAGCACAAAAGTTATTATACCGATAAGTCCCACCGGCAAAAATGCGCCGAGGAGCTGTTTTTTGAGATAACTTCTTTTAATTGCGGCATTTGCAAATCTGTCTTTAACCGAGCTGATTTTTGCTCCGGAGCAATCGGTGCGGTAGCGGACGAAGAGCACATCCTCGTGCAAAGTCTCAACACTCTCAACGTCGGACACAATGCTTATTATCGCCTTTGAAGAAATTGTTTCAAAGCTAAAAGCCGTATCAAGCTGAATGTGGCTGCCGGGCTTTGCGTCGGCCGCTTTGGCAATATCCGGTCCGCTTTGTGCGGCGGATTTATCGGCGGTTTCTTTCGGAATCCGCTTGCGGTGAACTTTCAAGGTATGTTCGCCTTTTTCGGCATTTTCCGCAACTATGCTCTCGCCGTCTGCAACGTCATATTCTTTGCCGTCAAGCAAAACAATTATGTCATCATCGCTTTTGTTTTCTACTCTTATCGCGGGCATACTTTTACCTTTCTCAGCCTACGGTTACTGTGCCGTCCTCTGCAATGTCAATCTTCATGCCGTCCTGAACATAGTTAAGGAACTCGTCGCCGAGGCCGTCAACCGCGATTATGGAGTTATCCGACCATACATCGGAGAGAATAACGCCTGCCGCCGCGAGGGAATCTATCGGCTCTGAAAAGAGCATTGCCTTGGGGCCTATACCCATTTTGCTGACGGTGAAAAGAACCATGCCGCCTGTTGTTGAACCTATTGTTTTGGGCAGGCAAAGAGCCATGCCTGTGAGGTTCTTGTTAAAAATATCTTTGTTATTCTGATCGGAGCAGATAACCTGCTTTTTCTTTGCAAGTGCGCTCTTTTGGAATGTTGCGAGGGTGTTTACACCCTGTCTTGAAACAACCGCGTCAAGCGTTGCCTTGCCGGCAACAACGGGACGTCCTTTAAATACCTTACTCATCTCAGATTTCCCCCTTTACTGCGATTGTTGTTATCTCATCATCTGTGAAATAACGGGAGGTTGTGTATGTGCGAAGCTTGTTAGAGTTGGTAACAACAGGCTTTTTGCCGCAAAGCGGATTGTTCATATACATAAGCGGGCAAATGTATGTAAGCTTTACGCCGAAGCCGATAAGCTTATCATATGCAGCCTTGTTGTCTTTTTGGAAGTGCTCCAAAACTTCGGGAGCGGCGGTCATGATAGTCTCCATACCTACCTTTGACTTGCCCTGCTTTTTGAGCTCTTTCTCAAAGCGGTCTGCCCATTCGCCGAGCTGAGCATATGTGAGGTGCGGGCAGCCGATAAAGCACTTTGAAGGCTTAGCATTGGGATTAGCCCACATTACGGGGTAATTCTTCTTAACTCTTTCAAGCTCAGCGTCGTCTATTACATAAACCTGAGCGTTGTCGTTGATGATGCTCTCGCCCATTTCAACTGCTTCGGGAGTGAGGTTATCAACATGATAAAGACCTACCGCACCGTTTGAAGCGGTTGCTGCACCCATATCTTTAAGATATGATTTAACGCTGTCGGTGAGCTCTGTGCCGAGGAATTTATCAAGACCCTTGATATAGGGAACATCCTCCATAACCTTCATGCCGATAGCGGAACCGAGAATCTGAGCCTCGGGCTTTTTGCTTGTTTTAACTTCAATAATCCACTTAGCTTTTCTGCCCTCGTCTGTGAGGAGGTCAAACTCGGGAACCTTGCCGAAGATAAGGCCGAAAAGCTCGATTATGCCGGAGTTTCTGTTGCAGCGTGCGCCGAGAACGGAGTTTGCATAAACAACAGCCGAAGACTCTGCCCATGAGAGAACGTCACCCTTTTTGGGTACGTTGCCTACCTCGTCAAGGTAGCAGGTGCAGGTGTATGACTTGTCGCTCTTAACGCCGAGCTTGCGAAGCTGAGCCTCGTAGCTGTCCTGCATACCGTAAAGGATTTTATTGAAGATAAACTTTTCGAGAATGTTGCACTTTACATTTTTGTAGTCAATGGGTCTGGGATCCATCGTGAAGGGCATTTCGGCTTTGAGTCCGCCTGCGATAAGCTCATCCATAATATCAAATACGGGGCTTAAAACAGAGATGCCGAAGCTTGTTACAAGGTGACCTGCGTGTGTTACGGGCACAAATTTTTCTGCGCCGAAAGCGTCGCCGTAAAGCACAAGGGTCTTAACGACCTTTGCCATTGCCTCACCCTTTGAGCCGTTGAGAATTTCAACCTCTTCGGGAGTGAGCTTCATGTTGTAGTTCATAGTAAATCCTCCTTTTATCAAAGGCTGAGAGCCAAAGCGTAGCCGCTCTTGGTTGCCTCAAAGACCTTGCCGCCCTTGAAGCTGTCGCCCAGATTATAAACCTCTATTGTGTTAAGCTTCTGCTGAAGTTCAAGGAACAGAGCCTCATTGGGTCTGCCGCCTGCCGCCATAACTATGAGGTCGGCGTCGAGATGCTCTTCAACAGGCTCGTTTTTGAGCTTGGGAGCAAGAGGGTTAGGAACGTTCTCGGGGAGAATCGGGTTCCATGAAAGATACGGGTCGGGAACTGATTTTGAGGTGTTGCGGCTTACGACAACGCCCTTTTCGTCAAAGCTTACCGACTTTGTGCAGTTGAGAAGCTTAATGCCCGAATCATACATATATTTAAGAAGATAGCCTCTGTTGGCCGTGCAGGTGTGGTTCATTATGTATTTATCCATCTCAACAACGGTAACGTCTTCCACACCAAGCTCTTTTTTAAGGAAGTATGCGGTTTCGCTGCCGACAACGCCGCCGCCTATAACAACAACCTTTTTTGCTCCCTTTGCAAGCTCGGGGTTCTCAAGAACCGCAACGGCCTGCTGCCAGTTTGCCTTGTCAAGGCCGGGCAAGGGAAGAACTGTGTCTGTTGTGCCTGCCGCAACAACAACCTTATCGTATTTGCCCTTGAGGCTCTCTGCGGTTGCTTCGGTTGAAAGAAGAACTTCAAGACCGTAATCTTTCTGTGCTCTCTCTACCGCGCCCTTGAGATATTCAAGGTAGTTTGCAACGTCAAACTTTATGCCGGGTGCGCTCGCGGAGTTAAGTCTGCCGCCGAGACGTGAATCTTTCTCTATAAGAGTAACCTTGTGGCCTCTCTTAGCCGCAGTTACAGCTGTCATTATGCCGCCGGGGCCTGCGCCGATGACCGCAATATTGCAGGGCTTTTCGGCCGGTGCGGGAGTTTCTGGATAAACTTCTTCAAACGCTGTTCTGGGGTTGACGGCGCACTGCGGATGTCCGCCCTCAACAAACTCGTTAAGGCAAGCCTCTTGGCAGCCGATGCAGGGACGGATTTCGTTAACTCTGCCCGTGCGCGCCTTGTTGGGCCAATGTGCGTCTGCAAGCAAGGGTCTGCCGAGCATAATCATGTCGCACTTTCCGTCTCTGAGTGCTTTCTCTGCAAGGTCGGGGTAGCCGAGCTTGCCGACGGCAACAACGGGAACGGGAAGACCCGCGTTTGATTTTATGCCGTTTGTCTCAAAATAATCCTTAGCGATTTTTGAGATGTCGAGGAAGCATCCGGGGGGCATGCTTCCGGGCGGGTGGGGAAGCCACCAGTTGTCGTAGCAGCCGAGGTCAACGTCAAACATATCAACGCCTGCTTCAACAAGGTTTTTCATATATTCAAGGGTCATTTCTATTGTGCGGCCCTTGCGGAATTTTTTAAGAGAAGAAACCTCGTTCATTCTCTCGCCGTATGTTTCGTTAAGAGCAAGAGAGAGGTCTATACGATACATAATGGGGAAGTTTTTATCCGTGCGCTCGCGGATTTTCTTAACCATATCTATACCGAAATTCTGCCAGTTTGCAAAGTGACCGAGACTGCGGCGGTTAAATGCCGGGTTGGTCATCTGCTCAATGAGATAGCCCTCATGGCCATGAAGATAAACGCCGTCAAGGTTCATTGCCTTTGCGTCGGCAGCAGCCTGACCGATGTTGCTTATGATTTTTTTGCATTTAATATCAGACATTCTCAGGCACGGAAGCTCCGGCATATACCAGCTCGGGTTAAACGAAGCGGACTGCGGGAACTTGAGGCTGTTGACAAGGCACTGGGGGTTGCCGACTCTGCCGAGGCCTGCCGTGAGCTGAATGAAAATTCTTGAGCCGTAGGAATGTACGTTTGCCGCAAGGTCACGCCAGCCTGCAAAAACGGTACGGCTGCGGTCAATGCGGGGGAAATATGTAAGCTGACCGAGCTCTGTTATTGTGTGGTCAAGGCCGTGGCTGACGGGCACAAGACCTGTTGTGATAAGGCCTACACCGCCCTTTGCGCGCTCTGTGAAATAGGCAAGCATTTTCTCATTGGGGCGGCCTGTTTCGTCGCACATTGAGATGTTGCCCATGGGAGCCATTACCAAACGGTTTTTGATTGTGATGCGGTTAACCTTGACGGGTGAGAACATCATGTCGTAGGGATAAAGATCCTGCGTCATTTTGCCTGTGTCAAGAGTTTTGCCGTCGTTAAACCAATCGCCGAAATAAGAGGTAAGCTCTTCGATTTTTTTATCGGTTTTCAATACGGTATCCTCCTTGAAAATGTTTTCTCTATAAATTCCGCAGCCGCAGCGCTGCGTAAAATTTGATTATTTAAGGTTTTTTGCCGCTTCGATAAATCCTATAAAAAGCGGATGCGCCTTATTCGGGCGGGATTTAAACTCGGGGTGAGCCTGTGTTGCAACAAACCACGGGTGGTCTTTGAGCTCTACCATTTCAACAATATGTTTATCGGGTGAAACGCCGACAAGCTTCATGCCCGCGCTCTCAAGAGCCTCGCGGTAGTCATTGTTGACCTCGTATCTGTGGCGGTGACGTTCGCTGATGTTCTGCTGACCGTAGCATTTATATACTTTTGACTCGGGGTCAAGCACACAGGGGTACTGACCCAAACGCATTGTGCCGCCCATGTCGGATATGTTTTTCTGATCCGGCATAAGGTCGATTACGGGGTATTCCGTATCGGGGTCGATTTCGGTGGTGTTGGCGTCCTTGTAGCCGAGAACGTCGCGCGCAAACTCAATGATTGCAACCTGCATACCCAGGCAAAGACCGAGGTAGGGAATTTTATTTTCTCTTGCAAACTTTGCAGCCTCGATTTTGCCCTCAACTCCTCTTGAGCCGAAGCCGCCGGGCACGAGTATGCCGTGCATGGAGCCGAGTATATCTTTTACGTTGCCTGCGTCTATTGTTTCGCTGTCTATCCAGTGAATATCTATTCCGCAGCCGACATGAATACCTGCGTGTTTGAGTGCCTCTGCAACGCTGAGGTATGAATCGTGAAGCTCAACGTATTTGCCGACAAGGGCAATATCAAGCTTTTTGTCATGGCTCTTGAGCAGTGCCTTGTTGCGGTTTACCATATCCGTCCAATCCGAGAGATCGGGCTCGCCGCACTCAATGCCGAGACGCTTGATTGCTATTTTTGCAAGACCCTCTTTTTCGAGGGCAAGCGGAATTTCATAAAGCGTGGGGAGATCCATGTTCTCAACAACGCACTCGGGGTCAACATCGCAGAAAAGGGCGATTTTGTTTTTGATGCCCTGGTCTATGTGATGCTCCGTGCGGCAAACGATAACGTCGGGTCTTATGCCTATGCTCAAAAGCTCTTTAACGCTGTGCTGTGTGGGCTTTGTTTTAAGCTCCATAGATGCGCTGAGCCAGGGTATGAGCGTGACGTGAATAAACATACAGTTTTCTCTGCCGTGCTCCTGCGAGAACTGGCGGATAGCCTCAAGAAAAGGCAAACTCTCTATATCGCCTACTGTGCCGCCGATTTCAACAAAAACGACGTCTGCGGTTTCGTTGAGGGCTATGCGGCGCTTGATTTCGTTTGTGATGTGCGGAATAACCTGAATTGTCTGACCGCCGTAAACGCCCTTTCTCTCGTTTGTGAGAACGGTGTTGTAAACGCGGCCGGAGGTTATGTTGCTGTTTTGAGAAAGACTTTCGTCAATAAATCTCTCATAGTGACCGAGGTCAAGGTCGGTCTCTGCACCGTCATCGGTAACAAAGACCTCGCCGTGCTGTATCGGGTTCATTGTGCCGGGGTCAATGTTGAGGTAAGGGTCAAGCTTTGTAACGGTGACTTTGAGTCCCCTTGCTTTTAAAAGACGGCCGAGAGACGCCGCCGTTATACCCTTGCCGAGACCCGAAACAACGCCGCCGGTCACGAAAATATACTTTGTCTGCATTTTTATCTGTCCTTCCTGAATCCTGCCCCGCAAAAGAAATCAGCCGAGCTGTTTTTATAAAAAGTCATACTAACCAATAATACAATTATACACAATCGGCGTTTTATAATCAAGTATTTTAAGATAAAATGTCGAACAAGAAAGCATATATTTATATGTGAAATATGCAACAGCGTTTGTGTGCGGAATTATACATATAAATAGTATAGCGCACAAAAAGCATTAAAGGGACTGCCGCATCCGGCGGCAACCCCTTATCGGCTTATTACGGGTATCTTTTGGTTTCGTCCGTTTCACCGAGGATATAATCTATGCTCGTGCCGTAAAAGCGTGCAAGCTTTATCAGCACGGCAGTGGGCAAATCGTTTTCGCCGGTTTCATATTTTGAATAACCGGTTTGTGACATGCCCAGAATTTTGGCTATTTGAGTTTGGTTTAAATCGCGGTCTTCCCGAAGGTCGCGTATTCTTTTATACATAAAAACACCTCCGGAAAAATTATATTGTAACCTGTTTCAGAGTATTGACATTTAACCTGAAACAGGTTAAAATCTGTATGACGTTATGAGACGTTCAAATATTTTAGGGAGGTAAAAATATGAAAAGTTTTCTTGCCGCAGTGCTATGTCTGATGCTTTTAGTATTGACATCCTGCGCAAAATCAAACGAACCGTTCACTTGCGACCTTTGCGGAAAAAGTGTAACGGGAACAAAACACGAGGTCACTATTGCCGAGCAAGACGCTACAATTTGTGACGATTGTTACGAGCAAATTTCAGAGATTAGAGAGGCATTTTAACGGAGGGTATTAAAATGAAAAAAGTAATTTCTGTCGTACTGGTTCTTGCGGTTGTCGGCGCGGGAGTTTATTTTGCTTTTTTTTCAAAAGAGCGACGATGAAAAAATTGTTGAGCGCTTAGAAGCTTTTGAAACGGCATATGCAAGCGGCGATCTTGACGGATGCCTTGACTGCCTTGATTCAAAAAGCCGAAACGCTTTGAAAGGCATAGGCAAAATAAGCTCCGCATTCGGTTACGGCGTAGGCGATCTTTTCAGCGGTATGTTTTCTTTGGGTGTTGCCACTCAAGACGAACAGGTGAAATTTAAGGTCAAAAAAATCAATTACACCGATAAGACCCACGCCAAGGTGACCGCCGACATATGGGTGAGTGAGGACTATCTTTACAAAGAATCAACAAGCGAAGAAACATTTGAAATGGTCAAAGAAAAGAACGACTGGTATATGGTAGAGGATTTTTAAAATCTGCTTTATTTTAAAATTTTTAAGGAGGATGTATTATTATGGCATTTTGCAGAAAATGCGGAAAAGAACTTGCCGATACAGAGTCTTTTTGCTCTGCCTGCGGCACAAAGGTAGACGGAATAAATTTTTCGGACGCAGTATCGTCCGTTAAAAGAGGAACAGCGCAGATTGCCGAAAAGGTAACACAAAACGTTCAGGGCTCTGATTATAAGAGCAAGCTTTTAAATTCATACAACGGCTTGCAATCTGCCAAAACAATGTTTTTGGTTACTCTCGGCTCGGTTTTGTTAAACTTTATTTTGATGTTTTCTGATATGTTCAGCATAAATCTGTTTATAACAAAAGAGAGCGGTTCTCTTATAAAGATGGTGCACGATTTTAAAGATCTCGTTACAAGCTACGGCGGAAGTTCTGCCGACCTCGGCGATCTTCAATATTTGATTCCTATACTCAACATCAGCATAATTTTAACCGTAGCCGCTTTTGTCTTAACGGCTCTGCCGATTATTTTGGGCAAAGTCTATAGCAGAAAAAGCCTTATAGTCAACTATATTTCTATGATATATAATATCTTACTTTATCTCATAGTTATTCTTGCTTATTCGTCAAGTTCGTCAAGCGACATAGAGATAAAGTTTATGACATATGTTTATCTCATCGAATCCTTTGCGGTAATAATTATTACCAAAATGTTCTCAAACAAATTAAAGGCTGTGCAAAAAAACGAAGCCGCAAAAGCAGCCGAAGCACAGGAGGCTGAACAATGAAAAAGATAATATCATTTGCTTTAAGTTTGGTTTTGATTTTTTCTCTCGCCGCCTGCGGCAAAAAGAACTCGGATATTGAAGTCGTAAAAGATTATGAATCGCAGCCGGCTTCGGGAAATTCCGAGGGAGGGCAAAATGTTGCGCTCAACCCGACAGAGGTTCGTAATTTCAGCAACGGCTACGCTTGGGTAAAAAGTTCCGGTTCGAAATCGTGCTCGCTTATTGACACAAGCGGCAAGATTATATGCACCTCAACATCTTATGTAGAAGATTATGATGGAAGAAATGATGCGCACGATATGAGCAATGACGCATGTTATGTAAAAGAAAAAGTCGGCGATAAAGACGGGGAATCAATTTATAATTATAAAATAATAAATAAAGATGGAAAGATTGTTGCCTCATCGACAGACGGAAAATTTGATGAGATTTTAGCTGCGGGAGATAATCTGTTCTTTGTTCATAAATACGAGAGTGGTATAGATGTTTCACGTCACCTTTACGGCACAATAAACGAAAAAGGTGAGTTTGTTAACCAACTGAGAGAGTGCCCCTACGGTGTGTTGGAGAAAGATAAGACAAAATACATCGGCGGAAAAGCTTTTCTTGTTAATATGGATGGCAGTTATTATGGCAATCTATATGTTTATATGTCGAGCAACGGCAAATATTTCGGAGAAGTCACCGATGAGGGAATCGGAAACGTAGGAAGCAGCTTGTATGTCATCAACCAATACGGAATTAAAGCAGAGGGCAGCGATACATTGTACAGCCCTCGTGACGGCTATGAGCATATCGCAATACGTTCTGACGGAAAAATAGAAAAAGCCCCTGCTTTTGACGAAATTATAAACGGTATGCTTGTTAAAAGAGACCGCGAAAAAGAATCCGTATCGTTTACCGACCCGACAACAGGCAAAACCGCAGCCTTTTCAAAATATTACCCCGAATATATCATTGCGGCAGGCAACGATAATTTTTTGATTGTGATTGAGGGTGCAGACGGCAAATATTATTACACTATTTTAGATAAAAACGGCAATATGCTGTTTGAACCTATCGCGGTTATCGCAGGCACAAATGCCAACGCAAGCGACGGCAGAGTCGTTTTGAGAACAGACGAGGGATGCTCGGTGCTCGACTACACGGGCAAGGTCATAATCCCTGCCGGAACTTACAGTGAGATAAAACCTTTTAACAGCGGAATTGCGTGGGCGAAAAATTCTTCGGACCAATATGTCGGCATAGACGTAAACGGCAAAGTGGTTATCTCATAATATCCGTCTGCGTCAAAAACATTTGACGTGAGAACAAAACGGGAGTAAAATATTAAAGAGAAACCGCCCGCATTTTTAAAAATTCGGTATAAAACAAACTTTGCCGCCCATAATAAACGGTGCGGCGCAAAAAAGATACATAAAATCGGGGGGACTTCGCATTCGGCGCAGTCCCCCTTTTTTAAGGTGAGAATATGACAGACGTAATTATTATAGGCGCAGGCACGGCAGGGCTCAGCGCCGCGATATATGCCTGCCGCTTGGGCAAGAGCGTGCTTGTTTTTGAGAAAGAAATTATCGGCGGTCAGATAGTCTATTCAAACAGGGTTGAGAATTACCCGGGCATAAAAGAGATAGGCGGCGCGGATTTTGCGAGCGGACTTTTTGAGCAGGCGACCGACCTCGGCGCGGAAATTCGGCTTGAAAGAGTAAACGAAATAAAAAATATCGGCTCTTTTAAAACCGTTGTAACCGACAGCGGCAGTTACGACTGCAAGGCGGTTATAATAGCCTGCGGCGTAAAGAGCAAAAGGCTCGGCGCAGAGGGCGAAGAAGAGTTTATCGGCAAGGGCGTTTCTTATTGCGCTGTGTGCGACGGCGCATTTTATAAGGGCAAAGACGTTTTGGTTGTTGGCGGAGGCAACACCGCTTTGCAGGATGCGCTTCTGCTCTCGTCATACTGCCGCAAGGTTTATCTTGTTCACAGGCGAAGTGCTTTCAGGGGCGAGCAAAAATCTGCCGAAGCACTCAAAGCCAAAGAAAACGTCAGCTTTATTCTTGACTCTGTCATAACAAAAATCGGCGGCGAAGACAGCGTAAGCTTTGCCGAAATCGAAAATGTTAAAACAAAAGAAAAAAGCACACTCCCCGTCAGCGGAGTTTTTGTTGCCGTGGGTCAAAAGCCCGATAACGAAGCTTTTAAATCCGTAGCCGATTTGGACGAATACGGGTTTATAATCGCTGGCGAAGACTGCCGCACAAAAACAGACGGTATTTTTGCCGCGGGCGACTGCCGCACAAAGGCGGTTCGTCAGCTCACCACCGCAGCGGCGGACGGCGCGGTTGCCGCGCTCGGAGCGTGTGAATTTGCAGAGTAAAAAGTACAGTATCAAGAGCTGTTCCCAAAACACGGGGGCAGTTCTTTTTTACTATTGTCTTAAAGGCTTTGTTTTGCTATAATACTAAAGAGGTGAGCTTTTATGTGCGAAACAAACGGCAAGGTCAGCATAATTTTGCCCGTATATAATGTGGAGAAATTTTTGCCCATATGCCTTGAGAGCGTGATACATCAGACCTATGAAAACACAGAGATCATTTGCGTTGACGACTCTTCGCCGGACGGTTCTGTGAACATAATAAAAAATTATATGCAAAAGGATTCGCGCATAAAGCTGATAAGTCAAGAGAACACGGGGCTTTCCGGTGCGAGGAACATGGGGCTTCAAAATGCCGAGGGCGAATATGTCATGTTCCTCGACAGCGACGACTGGATAGAACTCGAAACCTGCGCGGCGGCAGTTGAAGAAATGCAAAAAGAAAATGCCGACCTCGTGATGTGGAGCTATGTCAGAGAGTTCCCGAACGCACAATCTCCGAAACAGGTTTTTAAAGCCGACAGAATTGTTTTTGACGGCGAAGAAATGCGAAACACTCTTCACCGCAGAATCGCAGGGCTTAAAGACGAAGAGCTTTCGGACCCGAGCGACGCGGACTCGGCGGTCACCGCATGGGGCAAGCTTTATAAAACAAAAATTTTAAAAGAGAACGGCTGCAAATTCACCGACACTAAGCTTGTCGGCACAGAGGACGCGCTGTTTAACCTTGAAGCCTTTTGCCACATAAAAAAAGCGGTGTTTATAAACAAATTTTTTAATCACTACCGCAAAGATAACTCCGTCTCTCTCACAAGAAGCTACAAGCCGAATTTGTTTGATATGTGGCAGGAGCTTTATAACAGAATGGGCGATATAATAAACAAAAACGCTCTGCCTTTTGAGGACGCGCTCGACAACCGCATTGCTCTGAGCATAATAGGTCTCGGGCTCAATGAACTGATAGACAAAAAAAGCGCAGCCGAAAAGATAAAAAAAATAAAATATTTTCTCTCTTCGCCGCGATATAAAAAAGCTTATAAAAATCTTAAAGTGCAGTATATGCCTGTTCACTGGAGGGTGTTTTTCACCTGCTGCAAGCACGGCAACGCCGCAGGTGTTTATGCGCTTTTGGTTTGCATTGATAAAATAATCGGCAAATAAAAGGAGGAGCTTATGAAAAAAACACTTACCGTCTTCACTCCGGCATATAACAGGGCATATTCAATTCACCTTTGCTATGAGAGCCTTTTGCGCCAGACCTGCAAGGATTTTGTCTGGCTTGTTGTTGACGACGGCTCCGAGGACGAGACTGCCGATTTAATTAAAGAATGGCAAAAAAGAGATAACGGTTTTGAGATAAAATATGTCTACAAAAAAAACGGCGGTATGCACACCGCGCACAACACCGCCTATGAAAATATTGACACACTTTTAAACGTCTGCATAGATTCGGACGATTATATGACCGACGACGCGGTGGAAAAAATCGTTTCTTTTTGGCAAAAATACGGCAGTGAAAAATATGCGGGAATCATTGCGCTCGACTGCACAAAGGACGGCGAAATAATCGGCTCGCGTTTGGAGCATGACCGCAAAGACACCACCCTTTCGGGCTTTTATTCGCGCGGCGGCAAGGGCGACAAAAAGCTGATTTACCGCACGGACGTTATGAAAAAATATCCTCCGTACCCCGTGTTTGAGGGCGAAAAATATGTTTCGCTCGCCTATAAATACAGCCTTGCCGACAAGGACTACACACTTTTGATAATGGATGAACCCGTTTGCGTTGTGGAATACATGGCAGACGGCTCTTCGACAAATATGTTTAAGCAGTATTTGCGAAACCCCAAGGGCTTTGCTTTTATAAGAAAAACAGACATGCAAACCGCCGGCAACTTTAAAGAGCTTATGCGCTGCTGCGTTCACTATGTTTCGAGCAGTATAATTGCCAAAAATAAAAACTTTTTAAAAGAATCGCCCAAAAAAGGCGCAACGCTTTTGGCTGTTCCCTTTGGCGCGGCACTGACTTTATATATCAAGAAAAAATCAAAAGGATTTATGAACGTGAACGGATTTAACGAAAAGAAAGGCTGATAAAATGCACATTCCGTCATCAACCACCAAAGAGATAGAGGTGCTCTCGTTTGAGGACGCTCTGCGCGGCAGCGACAAAAAAAATTATGACACGGAGAAGTGGCTTTATGTGCCGGATTTTTATTCGGAATACCGATACATACTCGCAACGAGAGGCAAAAATCCACTTGTTTGCATAGGTATAAACCCCTCCACCGCCGAGCCGGATAACCTTGACAACACTTTAAAATCCGTTGAGAGAATAGCTCTCGGCAACGGATATGACAGCTTTGTTATGTTTAACGTGTATGCTCAAAGAGCAACCAGCCCCAAGGATATGGAAAAAGAAATGAACCCCCTGCTCCACCGCGAAAACATGAAAGCATTTGAATATATCATGCGTTTAAGCTCCGGCAGCCCGAGCGTTTGGGCAGCATGGGGAACGATAATTAACGAAAGAGATTACCTTGCCGACTGCGTGCTTGATATGATTGAAATAGGCAACCGATACGGCGCAAAGTGGTACACCGCAGGCAAACGCTCCAAAAACGGCGGTCATCCGCACCACCCGCTTTATTTAAAAAAAGATTCGCGTCTTGACGAGTTTGACGTGCTCGAATATTTAAAAAGCAGAAAGTGAGAGAATATGAATTATCTTGTTTCGGCGATTATAGTTATCTGGCTTGTTGCCGCGCTGTTTTTGCTTTTTGCGCTTTTGGTTTTTACCAAAAATTTTAAGCAAAGCAAGCAGTATGAAAAAATATTTTTTGACTCTTTAAAAAACGAGAGTGAAGAAAAGGCGATTAAAAAAGGCAGAGATTATATTTTGTCTTTGCCGTTTGAAGATGTCCGCATTTTGGGCGCGGATGAAATTCCGCTTTACGGCAAGCTCTATTGCCCCGAAAACGGCGAGGGCGAAAAAACAGTTTTACTGCTCCACTCTTTCGGCAGCAGCGGTGAAATTGATTTTGCAAAAATCTTTTCATTCTACCGCGAAAAGAATTTTAACATTCTCATTGCGGACGAGCGTGCCTGCGGCAAAAGCGGCGGCAAATATTCTTCTCTCGGCGTAGCGGAAGGGTATGACGCCGTGATGTGGTGCTCCTGGCTGGAGCTTAGATTCGGCACCGGCTGCGAAATCTTTATGCATGGCATAAAAGAGGGTGCGCTCGCCGCGGCGTTTGCAGGCACAAGGGCGGATTTGCCGAAAAATGTTAAGGGCTTTATCGCGCAGGAGCCGATAACAAACATTTACTCTTTTATCGAAGAAAAAGTAAAAAGCTCTTACGGCTTTTTATGCGGAATACTTATGCCGATTATAAATATGTTTTGCCGCCTGCATATAGGCTTTGACTTGAGAGAGTTTTCTCTTTTTGACTGCATAGGCAAAATAAAAACCGACGCGCTTTTTATTTGCAAAGACCAAAAGGACACCTTTGATAATTTTAAAGAAAGCTTTAAAATATTAAACTTAAAAGACAGCGTTTATTCAAAAAATTCACAGGAAGAAATCGAAAAAAACATTGCCGAATTTATCGGCAAGTCAAACGGATAAAATTATGGAAAAGATAAATTATCAAAAAATAATGGAGGAGCAAATCGCTTCGCTCACGGGCACGCCGTCACTGCTGCTTCACTCGTGCTGCGGGCCTTGCAGCTCTTATGTGCTTGAGGTTTTATCTCGGCACTTTAATGTTACGGTGCTTTACTACAACCCGAATATTGAGCCGTTTGAGGAATATCAAAAAAGGCTCTCGGAGCAGCTGCGGCTGATAAAAGAGGCAGAGTTTAAAAAAACCGTAAAATTTATGGACTGCGAGTGGGAGGAGGAAAAATTTCTCTCTGCCGCAAAGGGGTTTGAAAACGAAAAAGAGGGCGGCGCTCGGTGTGAAAAATGTTTTAGACTGCGAATGGAAAAAACCGCCGCTTTGGCAAAAGAAAACGGCTTTGATTTTTTCACCACAACGCTCTCTGTCAGCCCTCACAAAAACGCCGCGCTTTTAAACAAAATCGGCGAAGAGCTTTCGCAAAAATACGGCGTACCGTATCTTTTTGCCGATTTCAAAAAGAAAGAGGGCTATAAAAGGTCTATTGAGCTTTCAAAAAAATATGAGCTTTACAGGCAGAACTACTGCGGCTGTCTGTTTTCGCTAAATCATGAGAAAGGCGGAGAATTATGAGCAAAAACAACCCTCACAAACTCGGCGCACGCATTTGGTTTAATCTTATTCTTTTCGGCTTTATGGGTCAGGTTGCCTGGGCGGTAGAAAACGTTTATTTTAACACCTACCTCTTTAACTACATCGGCGGCAACGCAAACGACGTGTCAAAAATGGTGTCTTTCAGCGCGGTTGCGGCGGTGCTCACCACCTTTATTATGGGCACTTTGAGCGACAAGCTCAACAAGCGCAAGCTTTTTATCAGCGTCGGCTACATACTTTGGGGCTTCACCGTTGCCGTTTTTGCGTGGATTTCACGCGAGAATATCGGCTCGCTTTTTCATATAAGCGACAGCGCCAAGGTGCTCGCCGTAACTGTCAGCATTGTTATTATTATGGACTGCGTTATGACCTTTATGGGCTCAACGAGCAACGACGCCGCCTTTAACGCATGGATAACCGATGTCACCGTGCCCGAAAACAGGGGCGTTGCAGAGAGCGTACTCTCACTTTTGCCGCTTTTTGCAATGGCGATAGTCACCGTCGCATTCGGCGCGGGCGTTTCGGCGGCAGGCTACCCGGCTTGCTTTATTGCGCTCGGCGCACTCGTTACGATTTGCGGCGTACTCGGTCTTTTTACTCTTAAAGATTCACGAAGCGGCGAAAAAACAAAGAGCAATTATTTTAAAGACATTGTCTACGGCTTCAGACCCTCGGTTGTTAAAGAAAACAAAAATCTTTATATTGCCCTTGCGGCAATGGCAATTTTTAACTGCGCCGTTCAGGTCTTTTTGCCGTATATATTCATTTATATTCAGCACTTTATGGGGCTTGATTTTAATAACCTCGGCTCTGTTTTAACGCCCAAGGTCATTGCCGCCGCGGCTGCCGCCGTTGTTTTGGCGGTTGCGGCAATAGTTTTTTTGGGCAAGGGAATTGACAAATACGGCAAAAGCAAGTTTATATTTTTATCGGTAATTCTGTTTATTGCAGGTCTTTGCCTGACTTATTTTTCACGCACGCTCGCGCCGTTCGGCATTTCGGCTCTCATAATGCTTTTGGGTTATGCTATGCTTATGATAGTTCTCAATGCGTCCGTCAGAGATTTCACGCCCGAGGACAAGGCAGGACTTTTTCAGGGTGTAAGAATGATTTTTGCCGTGCTCATTCCCATGGTTACGGGTCCCTCGCTCGGCGCATATGTCACAAACCGTTTTGCCCCTTTGCACGAGGCGGCAACATATATAAACGATTATAACGAAGTTGTCAATGTGCCCGTGCCGGAGATTTTTCTTGCCGCCGCGGCTGTTGGAATTTTCATAATAATTCCGGCAATCTTTTTAAGAAAAAAGCTTAAATAACCATAAAGACTATAATCCATAAACGGCAGTGAAACAACTGCCCGAATGTGGATTATAGTCTTTTTGTCAACAGAAGCGTTAAGCGACTATCGCTTTCATCCGATAATATCAAGAAGATTTTTTCTTAAAGCCCAAAATAATCAGCACCGCCGAAAGAAGCACGCTCGCGAGCAAAATCAAAAGATAAATATTGCCGTTGATGTTGTCGTGCCAGTTCAAAAAATTCACCGCGTAGCCGTATGATGCACAGTCGCCCAATATTTTATAAAGGCAATACGGAAGAGCATAAAGCGAAACGCCGAAAACAAGCGAATCCGCCGCGCCTTTAAAAAATTTATTTTTGCCTATAATACTCACCGCCGCAGAAATAAAAAACGGAACTAACGAAAACAGCGTTATAAGAACCGCGCTGTGCAAATTAAAATACACCGTAATTCTCGTGACAAACAAAAGCAAAATTATCAAAACAGCACACGCCGCAAAATAAATTGCAGGCGTGAATTTTTTTATTTTTTCGCCCGAATATTTTTTTAAAATAAACGGCAAAAAAATCACTGCGTAACCGAGCAGTGTTCCGCTTGCCGCTATGCCGAACCAATTTTGTCCGTAGCTCAAACAGCACACCGCAAACAAAATCGCAAGTGAAAGATATGTGCTCACGGCAAAGACTGAAAGCTTGTGCTTTTTTGTGAACCTCGTTAAGGTCGGCACAAAAGTAAACGCCGTCAAAAGCGAGGCAAGCACCGTGAGCGAAAAGCTCAATCTTTTGTTTATCGCCAAGTCGCAGATAAGGCAAATAACAAATGCCGCGATATAAGACACCGTAAAGCCCCAAAAGAATGTTTCGGTAATTTTTCTGTAAAGCCGCGCGTCCCTTTTCATCGCATGGTATTCCGTGTCGTTCGCTCCGCTGATAAGCTCATGCTCCGAAACCTCCAGCACCGCGCAGATGTCGGGTATCATGGTTATGTCGGGGTAGCTCTTGCCTTTCTCCCACTTTGAAATTGCGGACTCGCTCAAAAACAGTTTCTCTGAAAGCTCCTTTTGAGTCAAGCCCTTTTCTATGCGCTTTTGGCGCAAAAACTGTCCGAATGTAATTTTGTTAATCATTCGATCACCTCCGCCTCACAGCATATCACCGCGCCTATGTTTTGTCACGGGAGCGTCGGTCAAGTCGCCTGTTTTTGCAAAATGAGCCGAAGTTAAAACCATTTTTTTCGCTTAAACAAAAAGAAACAGCCTGCGCAAACCGCAACGCTCAGCGCCGCCACAAACGGATAGCCGTAACGCCAGCCGAACTCCGGCATTTTTAAATTCATGCCGTACCAGCCGACTATTAAAGTCAGCGGCAAAAATACGCCCGTGATAACGGTAAAAATTTTCATAACATTATTTTGCTCAATGCCGAGATATTCCTGATAAGCCTCTCTGACCTGCGTGACATATTCTCTAAGGTCAATAACAAGCTGCAAAAGGTAGTGAATATATCTGCCGAGAGCTTCAAAAAGCGGAATATCTTTTTGAGGAATAATTTCGTTTTCGTTGTCGGCAAGTCTGTCAATAACGACAGCAAGCTGCTCATAAAATCTTTTTATTTTTAAAAGCGAGCGGCGCAGGTTTATAATTTGCGAGCTGATATTGCCCTGTTTTTTTGAAGAGAGCAGGCTCGTTTCGAGTTTGTTTATTTCGCCCTCCGTGCCGTCAAGCGCGTCAACATCGTCTGAGAACATATCCTCAAACATCTTTGCCAGGGCATAAAACGGTTCGGTATCTTTCGGCATAGCGGCAAGCACATCAGAAAGGCGCGGCAGGTTGCCAAAGAAAATCAAACGGTCTTTTGTGCAGACTATCTCGCACCTTTGCGTGCCGGAGTGAACGTTTTTTACATCACAAAATCTGAATGCCAAAAAGTAGCCGTTCTCAATCGGCACACAGATATGCCGCCTGTTGCTCTGGCGTTCATAAAGCTCGTTTCCGATTATTTTTTTGAGTTTATCCGCATAATCTCTTTTATAAATTTCTATCACGTTACCCCTTCTTTCTTTTTTGCTCCGACAAAGGCGAGCTCTCAATTTCTGTTTCAAAATCAAGTATATTATTGTGCTCAATATAATTGCATCTCAAGCCGAAAATTTCTGCCGTTTTGCTTGCCGGCACCATAAGCTGACCGCCGCCGAAATAAACCGCCGCACCGAGAGAGATTTTTTCTCCGTTCACCTCGGCAAAACTCTCTCCTTCAAAGAACACTGCTCTTCTGCCGTACATCTCTATCTCGGCACTGCCCTCTTTTTTATTCACCGCCGCGCCGATATACTGCGCCAAAACAGCAAACGGGCAAAACCAAACGCCGTCTTTCTTTTCGCAATATGTTCCTCTTGCGGCAATGTGCGGCATTGAGCCTTTATAAATCATTCTCGCTCCGCTGCCGTAAACAGGCGGTAATGCCGGAGGGTCAATGGCATCTTTTTCTTTGTCAATCAAAAATCTGTCGGCAACTCTGCCGTCTGAAAGCATTGTGGTGACGGTGAGCTTTAATTTATTCACTTCGACCAAAGCGTAGACGGGCACGCCCTCCTCCTGAGTATAAAAAGAAGTGTGCCAGATTTTTCGCTCGTTCGCACTTCTGCCGCCGGAGCCGCTGCCGCACTGGCAATGAACCGTCCCCTCCGATGGCTTTTCGTACATTGCGTCCCCTCTCATGGGGTATGTTCTTGCAAACGTATGCTCGTGCCCCTCAAAAATAAGGTCGAGCGATTCCACCGCTTTTCTCAGCCACGGGTATCCGTCGTCATTCTGCCCCTCGGGAATTGCGGGATAAATCGGAAAATGATATGCGCCCAGCTTCCACTCGGCAGAAGAGCCGTTTATATCGTCATACGCCCAGTCGCTGACTTTTTGCGGCTCGTTTATGCCCATTATGCAAAAATGAACATTGCCGTAATCAAAAGAATAATTTTCTGTTTCAAAGCCTTTCGGTCCGTTTTGAGGGTAAGAATATTTAAACTGCTCATCAAAAAAATCCGCATGGTCAAGATAGAACTTACCTTTGGGCTCCGGCAGATACTGCTCAAAGCCGCGGTTATCGTGGTTGCCCGTCGTCATCATATAAGGCAAAGATTCCACAATACCGTCAAGTCCGCTGAACATACCGTTCCACTGCAATTCATTTTGACCGTCGTCGCAGTTATCGCCCGCGGTGAGGATGAATTTTATGTCTTCATGCTGTTTGATTGCCTTTTTGAGCATATTTTTCACAACCGAATAATCGGGTTTTTCCCACGGGTCGCCCACCTGATGGTCTGCTATAACAATAAATTTAAAGCTGTCGCAGCCCTCCCCCTGTGTGGTGAAAGAAAATGTTTTGCTCCTGTTGTTCTCATCGCCGCAGGTGTAATAATATTTTGTACCCGCTTTTAACGACGATAGCCGGGCGCAGTTAAATTTGCTTATATCAATGTCGCTTTTTATCGTGCGGCATACTGCATTTTGCCTTTGCTCTTTTTCGCCCTCTGCCCAATAGAGAACATAGCCGTCCCGTGCAGAGGTGTCGGTGCGCCAGGTGACTGCCATCTCGTGCCTTGCGTCGCCGCAAAAGCTTATCATTATATGGTCCGGTGCAGAGGAAGAGCCTCTGTCCGGCTTTTTAAAGTTATTGTTTGCCATAAAACACCCTCCGAGCAGTTGTTACAACGGTATTTTATCATCAGGGCAAAAAAGTGTCAACGCACGAATGTGACGGCTTTGTAAATTTTGCATTGTTTGCCCCTCTTTTTTAAAATAATACTTGTAAAAAATTATAAAATAGTTTAAAATGTATTTGTTATGCTGTACGTTCAGCAAGACTATAATTTGAAAAGGATGAAAATTATGGCAGATAACAACCAGAACAAGGCGGAACAGTACCGTCAGGAGAGAAAAGAACGCCTGGCTAAATCCGCAAAAAAGAACGCAAAGAACATTGAAAAGAAAGTTGCAGCACGCTCGGCGGTTAAAAAAGTAATAGCTATTATAGTTATTGCCGCAATCGCTCTCGGCTGTGTAACCGGTATTCTCAACTACTGCGGCGTTCTTCAAAAGGCCGTTCAGGTGGGATATGTAGGTAACGAAAAAATATCTTACGCAGAGTATTTGTATTATTACAGCCGTGCATATAACCAGCTCAGCTACAACGCTCAGTATTATAAATACTACGGCTATGATTACGGCTATGACACTTCTCTTGCCCCGCAGGATCAGACCAAGACAACAAAAGATGAAGACGGCAACGAGATAACTTGGGTAGAGTACCTTCACGACCAGGCTGTAAAAACAGCTCAAATGTATCTTGCATTTTATCAAGAGGCCAAAGAAGCGGGCACAGAGCTCACAGAGGCAGACCTTGCAGAGGTTGACAAGCAGATTGAAGACCTCCGCGAAGAGGCATCAACCGCAAACCAGAGCTCAAACTCAAGCTCTTCGGATGATGAAAACCAGAGAGCGGGCTACTCTCTCAACGCTTACCTTCGCAAGGCTTACGGCAACGGCGTAACCGAGAGATTCCTCAAAAAGCAGCTCAAGATGGAGTCTCTTGTTAAGAAATTCTACAACGACAAGTCAGCCGAGTTTGAAAAAGGCTACACCGAGGATGAAGTTAAAAAGGTATTTGACGAAAACCCCGACAGCTATCAGTTTGTAACTCTCAGACTTTATCAGTTTAAGAATGAGTCGCTCACACAGAACAACGGCGAATCGGACGACGACCTTAAAAAGCGTCAGAGCGAATCCGACGCAAAGACAAAGGCAAATGCAAACGAGATGTTTGACGGTGTAACGGATGAAAAGAGCTTTGTTACTCTCGCAACCAAATATAACACCACAGAAGGCTATGACGCAGACAGCAGCACGCTTATAAAGGCTGCTCTTAAATCACAGTCACAGTTTAACTCAAGCGCAACATATCTTGAGAGCATGAATTCAGACCTTGCAACATGGGCATTTGAGGGCTCAACAAAAGCAGGCGACAAAAAGCTTATTGAAGACAGCGATAACGGCGCATATTACGTTGCACTTATGGTTAACCCCAAGCATGATGTTAACACCGTAACGGTTCGTCACATACTCTTCCTCACACAGGATTCAAAGACTGGCAAGGCTCTTTCTGATGATGAAATTCAGAAAGCTAAAGACAAGGCAAGCGAAACACTTGCTAAATGGAAAGCCGGCGAAGCAACAGAAGATTCATTTGCAACATTTGCAACAGACCTCACAGAGGACACCGGCTCATCTTCAAACGGCGGTCTTTATGAGAACGTTGTTCCCGGACAGATGACAGGCGCATTTGACAAGTGGATTTTTGATGACAGCCGCAAGGCAGGCGACACAGATATTGTTGAGAGCGAATACGGTTATCACATCATCTATTTTGTAAGCAAAAACGGCACATATGCCGACAGCGCAATCAGATCTTCACTTGCAAGCGAAGATCTTGAGAAATTCTCTGATGAAATTCTTGAGAGCGACAAATATGTAATCGGCGTAGGTCCCAAGCGTGTAAACTACATTGAAGATAAGCTTCTCAAAAAATATAAGAAAACAATTGCAAGAAGCAACGCTTCATCATCTTCAAAAAGCTCGGCATCATAAATAAAAGCCGAAAATAAGATATAGCAGAACGGATACCGACAACAAATCGGTATCCGTTTTTTATGCTCTGTTATACAATCGGCACTTGCGGTTTATCCCAAAAAACTTTTCATTTGCTGAATATTGTTTTCTTCTGTTTCAATCAGCTTTTCGCCGAGCTTTATGGCACTGTGTTCTGCCGAACTGTATTTTTTAAGAGTGCGCGACATATCAATTATGCCCATCATGCTGCCCTGCATCATCATCTCGGCGATGTGGTCGGCAGATTTGTCGGCAAGCGTATTCATTTGCACACTTCCCCAAAGACAGGCGTGGCTGAACACACCCTTGTCCTTTGCAGGCTCGCCGTCTTTGTTTAAAAGCTCCGCCGCCTCCGAGGCGACCTGTGAATATTCGCTTTGCTGACGAAGCAGGGCTGATTTGAGCGATTCATCATCTGATTTTTCATTGACATAAGAAATTGAATCGCTCCCCATTTTGGCATTTTGATAAATTTTTGTGAGAACTTCTTTGTTCTGTTCGTTCATATATCTTCCTCCCTCATGTAGCTTTGCCGCAGAGGGATATTTTTATGCAAGAAAAAAGGCCGGCGAATTTAGATGCAGAAAGCGTTTTCTTTGCCCCGAAGCTGTACATCGGGTACCGCGAGAGGGCAAAAAAGCGCTTAAAAGAGTAACATTCCACTATCACATAAAAAGAAGACTATAATCCACATTCGGTCACATCTTTAGTTACCGTTTATGAATTATAGCCTTTTCTTTTTCACTTTACTCTTTGGTCTGCGCTAAATTCGCCGGCCTTTACTTAACTTCAACCGTGCCGTAGTTTGCTGTATCTGACCAGCCGGAGCTTGTTTTAACCTTAAAGTCAAGGCTCGCTGTGCCGCGCTTGTAGAACTTGAGGTTAATCTTCCACTCTTTTGTGCCGTCTGCAAGCTCTTTTACGATTGCGTTATCGGCAGAGTATGTTGCCGTATCGCCGTTTTCTCTTACAAGGCAAATCTTGTTGATTTTGCCGCTTGTGATGAACTCAAACTCTGCAAATTCGCATACTTTAACTTCGTCACTGTTAAGAGTTACGGAGTAAATCTGTACGGGTTCGTCAACCTTAACGAATGTTGTGCTTACAGTCTTAGCATTATCTTTCTGCCACCTGTAATTGTATCTTGCAATTACGCTGTAGGTTCTTGTAAGCTCTTTGCCGCTTGAGGGCAAGCTTGCGTACCAAGTCTCAACGCCGTCAACAACCGAAACCGTTGTTGCAAGTGCAGAATCTTTTGCTATTGTAACCGTATCACCGTTTTCATCAATAAATCTGATTGACTGTGTACCCTCTTTGACCTTAACTTTTACCTTAGGTCTGTTGCCGATTACTGCGGTTGCATCTTCAGCAGAGATGAGTGCGGTAACAACAGGGTCTGCGGGTTTAACGATTTGCGTTGTTACAACGAAGTCGCTGTCTTCCCAACCCTTTGCTCCTCTTGCTCTTATGCCGAAGGAGTATGTGCCGAGAGACTGTTTTCTTACAATTCTCCATGTCAATGTGCCGTCTTCATTTTCTGTTACGGTTACATTGCCGTTGAATTTGGTGTAAGTTGCGGTGGTTCCGTTATATACAAGCTGAACCTTAAATGCGTCGCTTGCCGTAACAACCGTGATAACCGTATCGCCGCCCAAAACAGATGTTGCCGTTATAGAAGCGTCTCTTACAAGAGCAGGATCTCTTGCATAGAGGTTTACGGTGTATCCGTTAAAGTCGAAGCTGTATGCGCCCACTGCAAGGTTTGCGCTTGTATCTTCAACGTTAAATGTAACGTTTCCGTTTGCATCGCTCTTGACCTTAGCCGCGGTCTTGTTGCCTGCATGGTCGGTTACCGTGATGTCATAGGTCTTGTTCGCCGTGCCGGTAGCAACCGTGAAGCTGCCGCCTGACGTGGTGAATACGCCGTTTTCAAAGCTTGAATCAAGACCTGTTACAAACTCGATGTTTGCACAGTCAAGGCTCATTACGTCAAGGTTACTGCCGCCGTCTTCAAATACGTTATATACGCTGTTTGTGCCGCCGGTAACAGTTGATTTAGTGCTGTCAACATTGAAGCACTTCCATACCTTGTTGAATACGTTGCCCCATCTGTCTACAAGGTGACCGTAAACATATGCGCCCTTCTTCGGATAGAAGTTTACGCTCCAGCCGTCAATCTTGGCGTAGCCGAGACCTGTGCTGGCCGAGTTAATGTTCATTGTATGCGACTTGCTTGAAACAGCAGCCTGAACCTCTGACGGATTTCTCTTGACAGAGTCTATAATCGCCTGCTTTGCGGCCTGCTGATTGCCTGCCTCTGCATAAGCCGTTGCCTCCGGCTCATTGGTTGAGTCAAATACATACAAGAACGAGCCTAAAACATAACCTGTTGAAGCATATGTGCTGTCGTCAACCGGATATACCGCTTCAGATGTCTGCGGAAGCTCCCAGTTAGAAGCGCCGCCTGCTGTTCTGAACAGGTGCATCTGGTTAAGCCATGTATCCATATCTACCTGGTCGGGTTTGAGCTGAAGGTATGCGCCGCCTGCTTCAGAGCCCTCGTCGCTTGTTCCGTTCATGGAGTTGTGGTAGCAGATACATACCTGAATCTGATCCTTATTATTTACGCTGTAATTGTATGAAGAGTATCTCGTCTGAAGAGCAGCGGTGGCGTCTGCAAGCGTTGCAGAAGCTACGCCCTCATTTACAGTATAGGCATCATCGGTGGGAGTAATAGTATAAACTATCTCGTTTGTTGTGCCTGATGATGAGAATGTCGGTGTCAGATAAATAATTGTTTTTGCGTTATAATCGTACTTAGTACCTATGCCTGCCTGAGTGTAAGAATAGAACCAAGCCGTTGTTATATCGTCTGTTGCTTTTACCGCACTTGTGGTGTAGGTCTTGTTGTCGCTCGAAGCGGTAGGTCCTACATAAGACAAGCCTGCGGAGTTATCTGTAACTATTGCATTTGTGGGATAAGACGAATTGTTGTTTGCAACCGTTGTGCCTACTGCACCGTCATCTATCTCAAGAGCGATAACGGGTGTTGCGCTGTTAGTGTAGAGGTAGTAGTCAACCGCTGCATTTGCCTTTGAGCTCCACTTGCCTGCGAAAGCGTAGTTTGCCGCGCTTGCGGTTGTGGGATATTTGTAGGTTGAGCCGTTCGCACTGTCTGCCGCGCTGAGGATTGTATCTCCCTTTATCTTGGCAAGCTTGCTGTTTGTCTCATAAACCTTGATAGAAGGCTCCTGCTTTTCGTCTTTCCTATTCTCTGAGAGAGCAAGAGTCATATTCTTTGCCATTTTTGCAACATACTCGTTGAGCTGAGGCTGTGTAAGAGCCGAAAGCTTCTTAGCTGTGTTTGTTGCAAGCACGCTGTTTCTGAGGTCGTTAAGAGCCAGCTGCGTGTAATGGTTAAGGTTAATATCCTTTGCATAAGAAGCCTGCTCGGTTACATAAGACGTCTTTGTATCTTCAATAGAGGTTATCTCTTTTGCACTTGAGGGTGCGTTGCTTGTGATGCCGGACTTATCTGTTACCGCTGTATCCGATGTCTTGGTAGCTGTACCCGATTCGGCTTCGTAGATATAGGTCCACTTGCCGTTTTCATATTTAACATCAGAAAGTACCGGGCAGGTCCACTTAGCATAAAGCGTTGTTTCACCCTGGATATCCCAGTTTCTGGTTCCGTTACCGCTTGCATCATAATACTGAACACCTTCGCCGCCGGTGCCTGTGAAGTAACCGCCGAAGACGAAGCCTGCATATGTGGGAACATCGGTTGCAGGCAATGCGTTGCCGATTTTAGCGGTTATTGATGTTGTGCCGCCGTTGTTCTGGTGGTCAAGCGTTATGGTGTAAAGAGCCTCTGACCAAACCGCATAAACAGTCTTTTTGCTGTTATATGTGTCGGTAGTAGAGAACCATGAGTTAACAACCGTATAAGCGATAGTTCCGTTATAGGTCTTGTTGACCGCACCCGTCTGGGTGTCCGACCAGCCTTCAAACGCATAGCCGAGTCTTGTCGGTGTGCCGTCTGCGGGTATCTTGGTATCCTGGTTATAAGTAAGAGTTATAACAACCGTTGTGCCCGATGTACCGCCGTTGGGGTGAAGCTCAAGTATGAAGTTATAAGGCGTGAACTTAGCATGGATATCAATATCCTCTGCCGGCATTGTAGTGGTATAAGCTGCGGTTGTTGAGAGCGTAGGAGCTGTGAAGATGTCGGCGTCGTCGCCTGCATACCAGCCTATGAACTCATAACCTGTGTTTGCCGTTGCAACATAGTAAATCGTTGCGGTGTAATATGCGTTTACACTTGCTTTCTGGTTGCCGCTTGCGGTCGACCATGTTGAGTTGTTGTTTGAAAGCTTAACTGTACCGCCGTCTGTGCCGATATAACCTGCGCCTGTTGCATAGTCAAAGCCCTGGCTGTAATATCTTGCACTGCCCTTTGCCGTATAAGCTACGATTGAGAACTTAGCATAATACTTGTTGGCGTTGGCATTAGCTGTTGTGTCACCGATTGTTGCGGTGAGCGATGTGCTTGTGCCTGCCTGAGTTTTGAGTGTTGCGTCTGAATACCATGCGTCAAACTTGTAGCCTGTTGCGGGAGCTGCGATAGCAAGAACGGTTGTACCGTAAGTGCCGGTTGTCTGTGCCGAAGCGCCCTGTGTGCCTGTCTGACCGAATCTTACCGTACCGCCTGCCGCGTTGTTGGTGTAAGTGCCTGTTGCGGCTGCCGTATTGCTGTAAGCATATACATTGATGTTAAACTCACTCAAACGGAAGTAAACAACGATGTTGATAGCATATGTGGGCATCTGGGTTTCGTTGTTACCCTTGGTACCCCAGTTGATGCTTATTGAGTTGCCCTGTGAGGGAACTGCGCCCTGTGAATATCTCCACTGATCAACCTTGTATCCGGTCTTGGGTGTGGTGGTCATCTTGCTTTGAAGATTATCGTAGGCGTTTATCGAAGAGCTTGCAATCGTTGCAGTACCGCCGACGGTGCCTATAAGGTAATCGCCCTGGTGAGAAAGCTCGTCATATGCGGAGTAGATGTTGACGTTGAATGATGTCGCCTTCCATACCGCATAAAGGGTCTTATCTGTGTTATACCAGCTGTTGATAGTAGCTGCGGGGATTGCCGTACCCGACTGATACTCTGCCGCCGTCGCGGTGCTTGATGTGCTCCAGCCGAGGAACGCAAAGCCTGTTCTGGACGGGTTAGCCGAGGCGGGAATGTCAAACGGAGTGTTGTAATATGCGGTGCCGCTTGTTGTTGTGCCGGCCGTACCGCCGTTTGCGTTAAAGTTAATCTTAAAGCTGCCGACGTTGAATTTAGCATAGCGCTCTATTCCGTCAACGCCCATTGCAGGCAATGTGATTGTTGCACTTGCCGAGATTGCAGTGCCGCTCAAATTGCTTGTTGCATACCAGCCGCTGAAAGAATAACCTGTCTTGGCTGTTGCGGTGATGCTTGCCGCCTGAGCGAAAACAACCTTTGCAGTTGCCTTTAACGTGTTGTTTCCGCTGATACCGGAAACAACGCCGCTTGAGTTAATCTTAACAGTACCGCCTGTTGCGTTGTTTTGATATGTGCCGAGTGCCGAGCCTGTGTTGCTGTAAGCATAAACTGTGAGAGTATAGCTCTGAACAACAAACTTAGCGTATACGCTCTCGGTAGCATCCTGTTTGATAAATCTTCTGTAATAGTAGTCGCCGTTTAATCCGCCTGTCTCAGAAACATTGTCTGTTGCCTCTGTTGTGAGAGCTGCGTCTCTGTACCAGCCGCCGAAGGCATAACCTGTTGCAGGATATGCTCTTACGGTATAAACAGCGCCGTAGTAGAACTCTTTTGATGCGCTTGTGGTTGTTTCTGTGCCGTCTGTGTTTATGTTACCGCCGACGCCGAGAGTGAATTTGCTCTGGTCTGCGCCGCTGTTGCCGTAAGCATAAATATTGACCTTAGATAATTTAACAGAGAATTTTGCATAGTAGGTAACATCGCCCGTTATTGCAGGTGAGTAAGTGGTGCCTGTTGCAACAGGTGTACCGCTTACATTGCTCGATGTGTACCATCCGCCAAAGGTGTAGCCCGTTTTAGCAGAAGCGGTGAGCGATGCTTTTTGGTTGTAATAAACCTTGCCTGCGCCGGAGACCGTACCGCCGACGCCCTCTGTGTATGAGTTGAGTGCCGCCGCGCTGTTGCCGTAAGCCTTTACAGAAACGGTGTACTGTTTGATAGAGAACTTGGCAATAAGCGTAAGGTTTGCCGTGATTGTGGGCGTGTAGGGGTTAGCGGTTGATTTTGCGCTTGTTGCCGTGAGGCTCTCGAACCAGCCAATGAACTGATAGCCCGTATTGGCAGAAGCCGAAAGAGACGCCTGTGTTCCGTAGTATTTGGAGCCTCCGCCGGAAACCGTACCGCCTGTTGTGCCGGTTGTGTAGGTGCCGGTTGCCGCCGCCGTGTTGTATGCGGCAGAGACTGTTACGGTGTAGCTGTTTATTTCAAATCTTGCGTAGTAGGTGAGTCCGCCTGTGCCCATTGTCTCGGTTGTTGCCGGGTTGCTTGTTGAATAGATAGAAGAACCGTTTGCGGATGTGGGAACAGTGGTCTGCCAGCCCTTGAAAGTGTAGCCTGTTGCGGCTGTCGCAGTCATCTGTGCGGTTGAGCCGAAGTTTATGTTTGCGGTCTCGGTTGCACCTGCTGCGCCGGAGCCTATCTTAACTGTGCCGCCTGTTACGTTGTTGGCAAATGTGCCGGGAGCCGCCGCCGTGTTGCTGTAAGCTTTAACGGTGAGGGTATACTGGTTAACCTGCCAGTTTGCTTTGATGGTTGCCGTAGAGTTGGTAACTTTAAACGATGAGTTGGCTGTTGTTACGGGTGAGCCGTTTGTAAGAGTACCGTTGCCGGCAGTCTTAGTCCAGCCCGTGAAGGTATAACCTGTTCTTGTGGGTGCAGTTATGGTTGCGGTGGTGTTATATGCCATCTGGAACGTCTTTGAGGCTGTGAATGAGCCTGAGGACGTGAGCGTTCCCGATGCTGCGCCGTTTGCAGCGTTGTAATACTGCATATTAGATACCGTACCGCCGTTCGGATCAACGGTGATGCCGTAGTTGTTGACGGACCACTGTGCGGTGATTGTATCGTTGCCTGCGCCGAATGTATATACCTTGTTGCTGATTGAGCCTGTTGCAGTGCCGCCGCCTGTTTTGGCTATTGTCCAGTTCTTGAAGGTGTAGCCTGTTCTTGTCGGGTCTGCAACAGAGTATGTTGTGCCGTAGTACTGTGTTACGGTGGAGTTGTTTGTTGTGCCGCCGTAAGAGCCGCCGTTCGGGTTAATTGTTAATGTATACTGATTTATTGTGAACTTAGCCGAATAGCTTCTCGAATCTGTTGTTGTCCAGCTGTATGAGTATACGCCGCCCGAAAGTGTACATGAGCCGACTGCTATTGAAGCCGCACTGCTCATAGAAGAGGTGTTGCCGTAATACCAGCCTGCGAAGGTATAACCTGTCTCCGGCTTTGCGTAGATTGTTACGCTCTGACCGTGAACGTTGGTTCTTGTTGTGCCCTTTGAGCCTGCGCTTGATGTGAAGCCTACCGTGCCGCCGGTTGTGCCGTTTGTGAATGTGCCGGGTGCGGCTGCGGAGTTGTTATAAGCATAAACGCCGATTGTGTAGGTGTTTATCTCAAACTTCGCATAGTAGTTGAGGCCGCCCGTGCCCATTGCCTCGGTTGTTGCGGTTGCGGTCGAGGCAAACTGAGTGCCCCATGCCGTAACTGTCGTTCCGCTGAGTGTGGGCGAAGTATACCAGCCGCCGAATGTATAACCTGTTTTGGGTGTTGCAACCATGGTTGTGGTGGACTGATAATTTATCTTTGTTGTTGCCGAAGCGCCTGCCGTGCCGCTTGACGTAATCTTAACGGTACCGCCGGTGGTGCCCCTCTCATAAGTAGAGGTCTTAGCCGTTGCGCTCGAAGCCTTGTTGAACTGGGCATAAACATTGAGCGTGTACTGGTTGATGTTCCACTGCGCGGTGAGAGTAACAGCCTTTGTGACAGAAGATGTGTTGCCTGTTATTCTTGAGGAGTTATCCGCCGCAGGAACAGAGCCTGTGTAAGACTTGTTGTTGTCGCTCGCTTTCCAGCCTGTAAATGTCCAGCCCGTTCTTGAGGGAGTGGGCAGAGAAGTTGCGGTGTTGTAATAGCCTTTTGCGCTTGTGGGGCTTACCGAGCCGCCGTTAGCATTAAGCGTATAGGCAACCGTGTGCTCAACAAGCTTAAAGCCGATTGTTTTTGTGCTGCCTGCATTAAGAGCGGCCTGTGTAATACCGTAATAGTATGTGCCGGCTGTCTGATCCTTGGTTATAGCTGCATTGTTTACGTTTGCAGTCATATCCGAAAGACCGTATGCAGTGCTGTATTTATCATTGCTTGCAGTCCAATTGTCGCCAACCCAATAATGAAGGAACGGGTCAACACCTGCACTTGCACCGACATTTGTATAGCCTGTTACATACATATTTCTGTTCGGTGTAAACTTATAGAAATAAATCTGACCGGGGTAGAAGGTGTAGCCGCCCTGTGTTGTGCCTACATTATACTGAGTGCCCAACGAAGCCGTGCCGCAAGCCTCCCACTGAGCGACGAACTCAATGTTAGCCTTAACGCTTACCGTCTGACCGGGGAAGTAAATCTTGCCGTTTACCGCCGGGTCTGCCGATACAGCTTTCCAGCCCTTGAAGTTATAGCCGACCTTGTAGGGAACAATAGAGTTTGCAAGATCTGCACTGTTCCAGTTTGTGCCGCCTTGATCAATTCGGTTAGATACCGCTATCGATGTTGCAACACTGAGGTTTGTTCTGTTTTTGGCAGTGTATATTGTGCCGCCCTTATTTTCATATGAGCCGCCGTTTGTGTTGTAGGTTACGCCGACTGTCCATCTTGAGTGAAGTCTTGTAACGCCCGCGCCAATCGATGTTGTAAGCTCATATTTTGTGCCTACGCCGTTGCCGGTGGAGTCAACCGAATCGTACCAGCCCGAGAAGTTATAGCCGGTATAGCTTGTTGTGGGCATTGTGCCGTTAAGCTGACCCGCCGTGCCGAGCTGCTGCGAATACTCAACTGTTGCATAGTGAACGGTTGTGCCGTTTACTGTCGGTACGCGAAGCGTTGAATTGTTTGTGTTTACAAACGGTCCCGTTACATCCTGAATATAAATATCAGAGAACTTGGTCGTCATGCCCGCTGTAAGAAGACCGAGTCTTATGGTTACATAGGGGCTGCCGCTCGGAACGATCCAAGTGAATGTGTGCGTACCGCTCTCATTTGCGGCAATCTCTTTATTAAAGTTTTTTAAATTACTGCCGTAGTTACTGAGACTTGTGTTAGGATAAGCAAACACAAACGGACGCAAAGTGCCTGCCGCCGAGCCGTTCTCATATTTATAAGAGAAGCTGTAGGTATGACCGGGGATAAGGGTCATATAACCTGTTTGACCTGTACTGTATGGACCCGTATAGGCATCCGCAGCGGTCGACGTCATGGTTATTGAATTGTTTTCATAATCAACAGTCTGAGTTCCGGCATTCGGCGAACCCCAAACCCATGTGTCAAAATCAAACTCGTTGTCAAAGCCTACATCGTAGTTATTTATCTGCCATGTTGCCTGAACGATATCGTCGTTTGAGCCGTATGTGTAGGTAGAGTTTTTATCGCCGGAGAGCGAACCGCTGAAGTTATCATTCTTCGGGTTCCACGTAACGATACTGTGACCTTCCCATGTGGGGGAGGACAAAGACTCTTTATCGCCTATGTAACCCATTCTGGTGTACTCGCCCTCAACAATCTTAACATTAGAGATTGTGCCGGAGTATGCCGTACCGTTAGAAACTATTCTGAAAAGAATATTAACATTGGTTGCGCTCGAGGGCAATTCAAATGTACCCATTGCGCCGCCGTTTGTGAACTCTGTGTCTATTTTATGGAGTATAACCGAGCCTGCAAGGTCATCGGTGCCATTTGTGTAGCCGACATACGTCTCTATTTTGCCCGTTGTATACTCAAAATCATCCCATATATTCCAAGTGCCGGAGACATAGTCTTTGCCAAACCAGTGCATATTGTCATATCCGAGGTTAGAAGCAAACGATACCGTGTATTTTTTGCCGCCAGTGAGCCCCGTTGCAGCATTCTTAACAAGAATATCGTTAAGCCTCAGCCCGTTTGTATGCGTGCCGACACTTGTAACACTGAAATTAAACTGCGTATCGCTCGCCACCGTGATGTTTGCCGCGCCGTTTGATACACCCCAAGCATTGTAGCTGTTATTAATATTCGCGTTTTTAAGCTTTGCATAGTTGGTAGCTTTGCCGTATTCATGCGGGGCTTCGCCGTAATCTTTAAATACGCTGTTCTTTGTTCTGTAATAAACATATGTATAAGTGAGATTCGGCACAATAACATTTTTATCTGTGTTGTGACCCGATGAGCCGTACATATTCATGCCGCTGTCGTTACCCGTGAGGCTTCCGTTTGCTGAAGAAGTCCACTGAGTTGTGCCGACATTGCGGTAGTAGCCGATATAGTCGTAACCCGATGTCTCATTGTAGCCGGTGTTAACTGTATCGCCGTAGAAATATGTTTTGGTTTCAACGTTTGTGCCGTTGTCGCCTACTTTAAGCTCATAAGATTTTGCGTCTGCACCGTTACCTACAAGGTATCTGTGATAAACTCTTACAGTACCCGAAATACGGCAGCTGCCGCCTTTGTATTTTGTGCAAGTCTTGCTCTCTGAAAGAAGGTGGTTAACAGCATTGTTAAGGTTTGTTGCGAGTGTATCGGGATCTGTAATTGTGCCGTCAACCCGCGTCAAAGCCTTGCCTGCAGCCTCAAGAGCTTTCTGATATGTCGTCCAACAAGTTGAATCTGTGTGGAAAATGTTTGCGTCAAGCTGGTTAGATTTGCTTATGGCGTTGAGATATGCCTTACGGAGGTTTGCCTTGTTATACATGGTAACTTTAACGCGGCAAACCGAGCTACTAACGCATTTATCTCCGTTTTGGTAAGCGTACGCCAAGCCTTTCATAGCATAGGTAGTTATTGATGTTGTAATCGCCCTATTAAATTTGCCATTGTATCTAAGACCCGACGAACGACCGGTTCCGCTGACAATTACCGTCCCCTTATAGGTGTCTTTAACCGCACCCCAGTCACCCTGTATACCGGTTTGGTTATCATCAAGGCCCGTATCGTTAGTATCCTGATTTATAACAGATGTATAGTCCGAAACATACCACGAACTGCTGCCCTCTGCTCTTTGATGTGACGTAATATGAAAACCTATCGAGAAGCCGGGTATCTGATTAAAGTTTGTATATCTTGATGTATCAACCGTGATATTGCCCACCGGGCTGTTAGTACAAGTCGCTCTGTCATCACCGTTTCTTTTCGCCATATATTCCGCATTAGCGGATGATGACAAATGTTTGTAATAATCAGAAGCGGCGTCTTCCATCCAATCAGAGGGCTGCATACCGTCATTGTTGCTGCTTGTATCAAAGTATGCACCTGCGTTGTCCGAAACAAATGGGTATCTGTAAAGATTGCCCATGGCCGTACTTATGTTTGAGTTAACCGAAGCATCTGTACCCATCTGAATAGAATAACTGTAAGGTATGTTATACTTTGAGTTGGTGGTTTTTGTATACTTCATCGAAGCATTTGTACCGGCAGTTTTTGACGTAAACGAATGTATGCCGGACATCCAAACAAAGCTGTTTGCGTTACTGTCCTTACCGTCTGTCTCTTCGTTTCGGCTGCCGGCTTCTATCGGGAGCCAGAATGTTTTATAAACATATGTGTAGGCTGTAGCAGTCTTTGTTCTGCCATCTGTTTTGTCAACATATGTCGCAGTCCATTTAAGCCACATTCCCGTATCGTTTTTTGAGAGGTATGCCGATGAATTTACAATAAACTTGCTTACTTTTGTTCCGCTCACAGAAAGAGCCTGTGACGAATTGTAGTTTGTGCTATAAAGTTCTGTTCCGCTGGTTGCAGTTTGCGAGTCCGCATAAGTTATGCTGTTATTAGTGCTCGAGGCGCTCGCACCGCCTATAACAGAATAAGATATTTTAACGCTTGAGGCATTTGCATAATAGAAATAAATATTGCCCCATTTTTGCTCACCAGTTGACATTGAGAACTCATTATTTGCAGAAACAGAACCGTCAACATATGTAGCTCCGTAATGAGTTGCTGCACTTGTGCTAGATTCCAAAAGTTGAGGTTTGGTATAAATTGCTTCAGGAACATAGAAGTATACATCTGTACCGTTTGTAGATGCAATAGCGTCGGTATAGTTGTCAACATAGCCCTGAAGTGTTGAATCGGCCGATGCATTGAGGTACTCAGTCGGATTACAGAGCTTTTCCGCCGCCGACTTGAGCTGATTATAATAGGTGGTATAGTCCATTGTTGAAAGAGCCGTCTTTGCTTTTGCAACATTAACCGTGTCTATATTTGAATGAAGTGCCGCATTATATGTCTCACGCAAGGATGTTTTGTTAACAGCTGTTGTGTGAACGCCGACATAGGTATCAACTTTTAAAGTTTCTGTAACAGAAGTGATACCGAGGTTAGCTTTATAACCGGTCTTGGATGTGAACTCAAGGTTAAAGAAACCCGCTCTGACCTTTCCGTTAACAGCATAAAGACCTCTCGCAACCGAATAGTCATCATTGTCTTTGTAGCTGCTTGTGTCAACACTGCACGTTATAGCATCCGAAAGATCATTATAATTTTGGTCTTTACCTGTTATAGATGCCAAATAGTTACCGTTACCGCTTCTGTGATGATAGAACTGAAGCCAGCCGGCAGAAAAATTGGGAATTTGGCTGTAGTTAGAAAAACGCGAGGTGTCAACGACAAGATATGCTACACCTGTTGTTACGTTCTCGGTATAGCTGCTGTCAGCGTTGCCCGTCGTCGTTCCCGTGGGATTGGGATTTGCAAACGAGCCAACATTCGTCCATGCAGTTCTGTGATAACGGTTGTCATCGCCAACCAAATGATTGGGCGCAACAAATACACCGCCATTTGCCTGAACAGTAAAGTTTGATGTGTCATTCCATTTGCCGCTGCCGCCCTGGAAAGTGTAAGCAGTCGTACTGCTGTTCTGACCTACGAACGAGATAAGAGGAGCGGTCTTAGCTGTAGTAGAAACAGTTGTGCTTGTGTAATTGGATGTGCGATTTCCGCCGCCATACTTATGCGCACCGGTTACAAATGAGTATGCGTGGCTCTCCGGGTTTGAGAGATTGCCCGAATATGTCGTTGCATAAGAAAGACCTGCTTGACCGAGCACCGGCGCATAAATTGCGGTATACATAAATGCAAGGCGTGCGGAACCACCGACTACATAACGGATAACCCATTGAATATAATATACTCCGCCCTGCGTATAGCCGGAAAGCGAACCAGCGCTTATATTATAATTTATTGAATTTGTGCCGCTTGCGAGCACAGTTGCACCGCTTGCAAACGCAGTGCTTGTTGCGCCGCAGTTTGCCGCAGTGGATATAGCTGTGCTGTTTATTTTAAGGTTAGACGAAGTCACCGCAACATCTGCCGTGCCGTTTTTATAATAAACCTTGTTAACGGCGAGCTGAACACTGGTCGCGTCCTGGTTAGAGAAGCTTATGCGGCTTGATGTACCCTTTACTTCTGTTACTCGTCCGGTAGTTTCATTATAATTGCAGAAATACTGGAATGCGCTGCTGCCCGGTTTAAGATAAATCGACTCCGGAGCATAGATAGACTGAGCCGCCAAAGTTGCCGAGCTGTTGACAGACTCAACATCTGCGTATGCGTCTGCGTCCTTAATAAGAATACTTGGATCAAAGATGAAAAAAGTTGTAGCAATAAGAACCAAGCACAAAAGTACGCTTAATGCTCTTTTGCCCATTTTTTTAGCCATAATAAATCCTCCTTGTTTGCCGCCGTAATAGCCTATGCAGGGTTTCGGCCTGACCTGCCGTTTGCCTGACCGCCTTTTTAGCGACTGATTTTATTTTTGGGCATAGATATACTATCCCACCTATAGTTGTAAATTATGATAACAGATTTTTTTTGTTTCGTCAATGATTTTTTAATATTGTTGTGAAAAATTTTTAACATTTTTCTTTATAGGCAAAAATGGCTCTATATATAGTGTTTCGGCACTTGACGCATCACTTTTTGCCAAAGCTTTGACAGCGCTTTGACACCTTTTGCACAGGTTTTTGACAGGGGAACGGGCAAAAAGAAAAAGCCCTCCCGAAATGCGGCGGTGACTTAGGAAAACATTGAAACAAGGAACGGTGTAGCTTAACGGCTATGCCGTTCTTTGCTCTTTTTTACTTGTGTTGCGGGCATTTTCGATTGCCCGTGTGAAGTCAAATGCACCGATGAAGTTATAGACGATGGTGATTTCCCGCGTTCTGGATTTCTTGTCAACATGGGAAACTTCGATCCTGTCAATGAAAGCACGGAGAACGGCCGCGTCAAGCTCCTGCAAATCCGTGTACTTCTTCACGGCAGCGATAAACGCCTTGACATTGGTTTTCTGCTGCTCCTGCTGCTTCAGGTCTTTGCGCAGGACTTCTGCCATTGATTTCAGGTTGCTTTGTTCCAACTCATAGTCATGGGACATTTTGATAAACCGTTCGTCTGACAGCTTTCCGATCACGTTGTCCTCATACAGTCGGGAGATAATGCGGTCAAGCTCAGCAATCCGGGTCTCTGCCTTTGCCAGATTTTCGCGTTTCCGAACAAACTCTGCGTCCCTGTCCCGCATATCGCTCTCGGCGGCATCCTGAATGAACTCCGCTTCATGTTCTGAAACATAGGAGATTGCTTCCCGCAGAT
>ERZ780226.434-NODE-434-length-38220-cov-3.456256_pt1 | contig 38220 bp, 34 predicted proteins | sample MGYA00511165_ERZ780226 | MGnify/ENA primary metagenome ERZ780226 (study PRJEB29588, sample SAMEA2152373) | human gut metagenome | biome: human gut; feature: human-associated habitat; material: faeces | place: Denmark | collected 2008/2010 ...
GATCATCCGCCGCTACTTTGCGGCCCGCTGCCTGCTGGTGGAGGGTCACACGGAGCAGAGCGAAGTAGACAAGCTGAAAATGATCTATCAGAAGGCGGGGCTGAACCCGGAAATGCGTCCTGTGATCGCCGCTGCCCGTCAGCGGGCCGAGGAGACCAGCGCCCCCGCGCTGGCGCTGGAGCTGCCGGACGGCACTATTGTCACCGGCAAGACCTCCAGCCTGCTGGGGCCGTCCGCCGCAGTGCTTCTGAACGCGCTGAAAAAGCTGGCCGGCATCAACAAGAAGATCCGTCTGATCTCCCCCACCGTCATCAGTCCGCTTCGGTCCCTCAAGTGCGACTATTTGGGCAACCACAATCCCCGGCTGCACAGCGACGAAGTGCTGGTAGCGTTGTCCATCTGCGCCGCCACCAACGAGACCGCCGCGCTGGCCATGCAGCAGCTTCCCCTGCTGGCGGGCTGCGAGGCGCACTCCACCGTCATTCTGCCGCAGGTGGACAGCAACATTTTCCGCCGCCTGAAGGTGAATGTCACCTGCGACGCCAAATACCAAAGTCACAAGCTCTACCACAAGAAATAAGCTTTTTGCCCCTCCGGCTGTTTTCCCATGGCCGGAGGGGCTTTGCTTCGTCCCTTTCCTTTTCCTTCAAAAAAACTTTTTCGGATGCCCGTTTTATGCTTGACTTTTCCAAAAGCCTTTATGATGACTGGCAACGTCGTCGGAAGACGGCTCACAATGAATTGGTCGTATGGCTCAGTTGGTAGCGCAAGGGCTGCGGAAAAAAAGGCGCCCTCGAGTGCCAGACGATGGAATGCAGCCTGTTCGGACAGAAAACGGCCTCCGTCTGCCCGGTATACGGCGAGAACGGCTGCAGGATCGCTGCAGTTTTGCTTTCTGCGGCGGTCTTTGTTTGCGGAACAGAAATCAGAAAACGCTCATGCCCAGGTTCTTTTGGGCGTGAGCGCTTTTGCGGCCAAAAACGGCGGGAAAGTCAGAGACGGGCTTTGGTCTCTCAGCCTTTGATGCCCTCCGAGGCGATCCCGCGGATCAGATGCTTCTGGAGAAAGAGAAACAGGATCAGCAGCGGCAGACAGGTCACGACCACGCCCGCCATCGTCAGGGTCAGCCGGTTAAAATAGGTGTCCTTCAGGGTGTTGAGACCCACGACCATGGTGAAGCGCTCCTCACTCATGACAAAGGTGGAGGGCACCATATACGAATTCCAGCTCTGCACAAAGTTGAAGATCGTCACCGTGGCCACAATGGGCTTGGACAGAGGAAGCACAATGTGGAAAAAGCTCCGAAAGAAGCCGAGCCCGTCTACCCGCGCCGCTTCCAGAAGATCGCCGGGGAAGGAAAGATAAAACTGCCGGGACATAAAGATATACAGCGTGTTCATCATATAGGGGACGATCAGGCCGACGAGGGTATCGTTCCAGCCCAGCCGGGTGATCATGATATACTGCGGCGTCAGCAGCACCTGAAAGGGCACCATCATGGTCAGAAGGACGATCGTAAAAACGACGCTCCGGCCGGGAAACCGCAGCTTTGCCAGCGAGTAGCCTGCCGGAACGGTGATGCACAGCTGGGAGAGCAGGGTCAGGCCCGCTACGATCACCGTATTTTTCAGCCAGACGAAAACAGGATAATTCGTAAAAAGATCCTGATAGACGCTCAGCGTGAACTGATCCGGCGAAACCAGCTTTTCGACCTTGTCCAGAGGCAGGAAGGAGTTATACAGGGCGTAGAGAAGGGGGACCACAAACACCGCTCCCAGGATCAGGATCAGGAGCCGAAACGGAAGTTTTGCAGTTTTGCTCATGGGTCAACGCTCCTTTCTCAATCCTGATCGCCGGAATCGGTGATCCGATTCTGGATCAGGTTAACGGCGACAATGATCAGCAGCAGTACAATGGCTACCGCGCAGCCGTAGCCGACCTTATAGTAATTGAAGCTGTTCATATAGAAATACGTCAGCAAGGTGGAGGAAGCGCCTGCCGGGGAGCCAAGTCCGCCGCCCGCGCCGCCGCAGATGGCGGCGATCTGGTCATAAACCTTGAAGGCCTGGATGATGGCGTAAACGACCACCAGATAGGTGGTAGGCTTTAGGAGGGGAAGCGTGATATAGCGGAAGGTTTTCCACTTTCCGGCCCCGTCGATGACGGCGGCTTCATAGACCTGCGCCGGAATGGTCTGAATTCCCGCCAGATAGTAGACGGTATAGAATCCCACCATCTGCCAGATGAACAGGATGGAGATGAAGGGCATCACCAGATGAATGCTGGCATACCATGTGACGTTTTCAACCCCAAGCCGGGAAAAGAAGACGGTCACGGCGCTGTCCTTGACAAACAGATGCATGAAGACCGTCGCCACGGCCACGCCGGAGATCGTGTAGGGGATAAAGCTGATGGTGCGGAAAACGCCGCGGCCCCGGAAGCTGCTGTTCAGGATCAGTGCCAACGCCAAAGCCAGTACTGTGACCACTGGTACGGTGACAGCGACAAACCACAGCGTATTTTTCAGCGCCAGCAGGAATTTGGGATCCTGAAACATATGGATATAGTTGTCCAGCCCCACGAAGGCCCGGGCTTTGGGTTTGAGGTAGTTGTAATCCAGAAAGCTCATGCCCACGCACTGCAGAAAAGGATATAAAAACCAGATCAGCCAACAGACCGTCGCAGGGAGGATGAAGATCCAACCGGCCGCTTTTTCATTTCTGGAAACCGCTTCCCGGAATCGTGTTTTCTGTTGCTTCGCTTTTTTTCTCATGCCCGCACGTTCCCCCAATACGCCCGCGCTGGCGCGGGTCCGTTATTTGATAGAATTCATTCCGAAATAAGAATAAACCGGCAGCGCGGGGGTTTCATTACAGAATTCTGCTATTTCTTAAGAAAATTCGCTGATTTCGCGGTGGAGAAGGCTGGAGCAGTGGGGAAAGCCTTCCTTTCAGCAGATTTTGTGAAGAAACAGCGTCATTCCATAATGAAGCCGCACGGCGAATCTGCTATAATGCATCTTGGGATGGTGCGGATCTTGTAAAACAGGAGGGGTTCCATGAAGCTGAAGACCCGGATCAAAATTTCCATGGTAGGGATCATGGCCGCCATGGTGGCGATCTATACCGCCATTATTCTCGGCTCGACGATCCAGACCTACCGCAGGGACATGGAGGACTCTCTCCGTTCCGTCGGCGAACAGAAGCTGATGACGATGGACAGCCTGATGAACACCATGATCACCATCACGGAAAAACCCCTGTTTGACAATACCATCCTGTCCATCCTGCGAAAAAGCGCGGAGGATTACCGTCAGGCGCAGACGGGCTATCAGCAATATCTGGACTACGAAACGGTAAATGCCCGGCTGTATACCGAGATGTTTTATGAAAACGAATATGTTTATTCCATTACCCTGTTCGGGTTTCATACGGAGACCGCTTATACCAAACAGCGGAGCGGCAAGGGGCTGCTGCCCGGCGATCCCCGGGAGGCGGAATGGTATCAGCGGCTTCGGCAGACCAACGGCCGTCAGGCGCTGATCTTTCCCCTGCGGGAAGATGATCTGTACCCGGGCGAAGAGCCGGTAATCTCCGTGGGCCGGCTGCTGATGGATCCCATCGGCCAGCAGCCGCTGGGCCTGATCCGTGTGGACATTGCCGCCCGGGATCTGAAGAACATCCTGGAGGGCGATGAAGACACGCAGGTGGTGCTTCTCAGCGAGGCCGAGGAGCTGCTGTATACCTCGCTGCCGTCCGGCGAATGGCGGGAAGCGCTGGAACGCCTGCGCCCCAGCCGCGTGACGGTGTCCAGCCGGTCCCGGCAGTTCGGCTTTTCCCTGACCAGTCTGGCTCCAAAGGATCAGCTGAAGCAAAATATCCGCCGGACGCTTTTGACCATGATCCTCCTGACCGGCGCGTTCGGGGCGCTGATCCCCTTTATTACGGAACTGATCACACGCAACAGCATGAAACCCATCAGCGAGATCAACCAGCTTATGAAGGAGGTGCGCGCCGGTGACCTGTCCGTTCGGGCTAAGGTGGAGACAGGCGGTGAATTTGCCGAGGTATGCGATTCCTTCAATAAAATGATCATCAATACCGAACAGCTCATCCGTCAGGTGAAGCTGCAGGAGCGGGAAAAGATGGAGGCCGAATATCAGGCGCTTCAGGCTCAGATCTCGCCTCATTTTATGCTCAATACCCTCAACACGATCAAATGGATGGCGGTTATTCAGGGAGTCAGGACCATCGAGCAGGCGCTGAACGCATTTTCGCAGCTTCTCTCCTTTGCCGTGCGGGAAAAGAGTGAAAAGATCCCGATCCGCAAGGAACTGGACATGATGCGGTATTACACGGAGATCCTTTCCCTGCGCTATTTTGACCGGTTCCGCATCCGCTACGACGTAGACAAGGCGGCGCTGGACTGCTGCACCTTAAAATACATTCTTCAGACGCTGGTGGAAAACAGTATTTTTCACGGTCTGGACCTTGTGGAACGTTCCATTGAAATTCGCGTCCGGATCCGCCGTGAGCCGGACCGGATCGTTTATGAGGTGCAGGATAACGGCGCGGGCATGTCGCCCGCCCGGATCGAGGAGGTCCTTCATCAGAAGCACCTCAAGGGAAAGGGCATGATGAAAATCGGGCTGTATAACATTCAGCAGCGGATCCGACTGGTATTCGGTGAAGAATATGGCATATCCATTCGCAGCGAAGAAGGAGCGTATACCGTCGTGCGGGTGGAAATTCCGGTTTTGGAGGCGGAAGATGTTTCGGATAGCGATCGTTGACGATGAATCCTGTGTCCGGATGGGCCTGAAAACCATTGCGGAAAAGGAAGGACTGTATACGGTGGTGGGCGAGGCGGACAACGGCGCTTCCGCCGTCCAGATGATCGTACAAAAACAGCCGGATGCGGTATTTTTGGATATTACCATTCCCGGACTGGACGGAATGGAGGTACTGAAGGAAATTCGGCAGAGGGGCTATTCCGGGCATGTGACCATGCTGACCTGCCATGATGAATTTCGCCTGGTACAGCAGGCGCTTCGGCTGGGGGCGGACGATTATGTGCTGAAAAATGATCTGGCAGAGGAAAGCTTTTCTCAATATCTGAAAAGGCTGAGCGCCCGGCAAACGGAGACGGCCGAAGAAAAACGGCTTCTGGAGGAAGAACAGACAGCTCAGCAATACAAGGATAATTTTCTTCGAAACATTCTTCGCATGGGCTGTACGGACCGGGAAATGTTTCTGCGGGGCTGCGAGAACCATCATATTCGGTTCAAGCCGAACGGAATTTATATCCTGACCTTTTCGTTCCGGCATTGGGAAAGCCTTGTGGCCCGATACCGGGGAAGCGACCTGCATGTGTTTTTCCGGGCCGTAGACGCTATCGTCCGGGAGGTGCTGCAGAATCAGGATGAATGGGAGCTGCTGTATACGGAGCCGTATCTGTGCCATCTCCTGTTTACCTGCTCGGGAGAGCCGAGCGCCCGGAAGCTGGAGGAGCAGCTGAATGGCATGGTCAGAAAGCTGGCTTTTCATTTTGAACGGATGCTGGAGGCAGACGCCGTGATCGTCGTATACCGAAACGCCTATCCGCCGGAGAAATTGAATCAGGGCTATGAACGGGCCTGCCAGCTTCTGGAGCAGAGCTGGTTCTATCCCGATAAAAAGCTGTTTTGGGAGGGCATACTCCATCCCCGGCAGGAGGCGGAGCTTGGTTCGCTGGCCTGCCGGCTGAAGGAAGCGGACGAGCCGGAAAAGATAGAGGCCGTCCTTCGAAAATGGCTGGCCGCACAGGGAGAAAATTTTATCGACCGCAAGGCGTTTCTGGAAACCCTTCGCGAGTCTCTGACCCGGCTGGACGAGATGTATCCGGGAGCGGCGGCGCTGGAAGGCGATGATTGCGCCAGCATTGCGGAAATGCTGCATCAGCTCTCTTCGCTGCAGCGTTCCGAAGGGGAAAAGGAATACAGCTATCTGGTAAAACAGGCGCTTCTCCTGATGAATCACGATCTTCGGGAAAAGACTTCACTGGAAGATGTGGCGGGCAGGCTGGGGATCAGCGCCGGTTATTTCAGTCATATTTTTTCCGAAGAAGTGGGCGAATCCTTTTCCCGCTACATGATCCGCCAGCGGATTGAAAAAGCGCGGAAGCTGATCCTGACCACCAATCTGAAATACTATGAAATTGCCGAACAGTGCGGCTTCAGCTCGCCGGTCCACTTCAACAATACCTTTAAGAAGCTGTGCGGCATGACCCCGAATCAATACCGAAACAGTGGAAAGCGCTGACGGCCTGCAAAATCCGTTTTTTTATAGAAATAGCAAATTTCTGTAATGAAAAGCGGCCGGTAAAGTTCTATGCTAACCTTACCAATCAACCTAAAGGAGGAGGCTCATCTCATGGCAACCAAGAAAATCGTTTCCCTGTTTCTGGCTCTTCTGATGGCGCTGGGTCTGTGCGTGACCGCCGGCGCGGAGGAGGGCGCCACCATTACCGTTGGTTTCTGGGGTTCTTCCGGCGAGGACAAGGCCATCGACGCCGCGCTGGAGGGCGTTCTGGAAGCGATTCCCGGCGTAAAGGAAGTCAAAAAGGTGCAGTATCCCAGCGCCAATGATTTCTACGAGAAGCTGCCCGGTCAGTTCGTGGCCGGTACTGCTCCCGATGTGGTCGTGGCCACCAACGAACGGCATTTGCAGCTGATCGACAACGGCGTGCTGGCGCCGCTGGACAGCTATGGCTTCGATCTGACCGGCTATGCCGAAAACGCCGTGCAGGCATGGAACTACGAAGGCGTGCAGTATGGGATCCCCATGACCGCTGCTCCCGCTCTGTTCGCCATCAATGTGGATCTGTGGAACGCTGCCGGTCTGGGCGATTACCCGACCACCATGGAAGAAGTGTATGAAGCCGCCAAGACCCTGACGAAGGACGGCGTGGTGGGTTTGTGCATTCACGACGGCTCGCTGTTCGCGACTACGCAGTATCTGAACGCGTTCGGCGGCGGTTGGAACGGCACCCATGACATCGACCGTCAGGAGAACATCGACGGTCTGGATTTTGTCTTCAAAATGTTTGACGAGGGAGTTGCCGCCGCTCCCCGCACGCTGGGGCTGGGCTGGGACGGCGAAGTTTTCGCTGCCGGCAAGGCTGCTATGACCACTGCGGGAACCTGGTATGTGCACCTGATGCGGGAATCTGCCCCGGATACGAACTATGTGTTCATTCCCTTCCCCGGCGGAAACGGCAAGACTGGCTGCACGCTTCATTCCTATGGCGCGGCTGTGATCGCGGACGGCGAGCATGAAGATCTGGCTGCGCAGGTGGCCTATTATATGGCCCGTCAGGAGTCTCAGGAGAAGCGTGCGGAGCTCATGGGCGACCGTCCCTGCATGGAAGCGGCGCTGCCGGTATTCCAGGCTGCCAATTCCGCACTGGCCGTGATCGACGAATACATTGCCGAAGCCAAGGGCTTCAATTATCCGGGTGATCAGGCGTTTACTACCGATCTGGTAAACGCTCTGCAGGCCCATATTCACGCTGGCGACACGACCAGCGCCGCGGATGTGCTGAAAACGCTGGCGGCCACTTACGGAAAGTAAGAAGCTGTTCTGATCCAATCGTTACAAGAAAAAGCCTCCTGTCACAGAACCGGCTCTGTGGCAGGAGGCTCTCTTTGGAAAGACGAACATTTGCGTAAAACGAAAAGGAGAAAGAGCGGTCGCACTGACCGATGATATAAACTGCAGGGGAGGATTTCCTACGATCGAGGATGCCTTTGCTCTTCTGAGAGATCGTCCGACAGGGGAAGCCGACGATACACGATGGAATCGTAAGCAGAGTCGCATATGGGCTTGACTTCCTAAAACCCCCGGCAGAGGGCATCGCTTCCTGCACTTTCACAATGGAATGCTTTAGTCTGTCTTTGGGGCTGACCAGAACGGATCACTTCTTTACGAAGAAAATGCCAAAATGGGAATTTTATGCTTGACTTTTCCAAAAGCCTGTGTTATGATTAATGACGTCGTCGGAAGACGGTGTACAACGAATGGTCGCATGGCTCAGTTGGTAGAACATACTGGCCGATGTACATAACGACCAGCTCCCTCCCCGGATCGGCTTTCGGATCGACTGAATTTCGCGGTCTCCCTCACCTTCCTCTGGAAGAATCGGTCGACCGCACGGTGATGAAATCACCATCCGGTTCTCCCAATTCCCCAACTTTTAGGGGATGCAAAACTACTTGGTCGCATGGCTCAGTTGGTAGAGCACATCGTTCACATCGATGGGGTCACAGGTTCGAGTCCTGTTGCGACCACCACAAAACCTCGAAGGCATAAGGCTTTCGAGGTTTTTTTCTGTCTCTTGAACAAGTGCCCTCCTCCCCGTGGGAGGGCCTGACCGGCATACTATTAGCTTCTATCAATTACGCTCATTCACGAACATTCAAAATTTCGAGTGTGCAGTTTCATTTTCGATGTTAACAGGTTGGTCGCCCATTTCGTTCACGCGAGTCGATGTGAACGGGTACCCTGCTCGATGTGAACGGTTTGCCGGACAGACACACTTTCTATAAGCTTACGGCACAAAAAAAGCAGGGCCAACGCCCTGCAACAAAAATATCCCCGATCAGGATTACTCCTGACCGAGGAACTGCTTCAGTGAAATCTTGAACTTGATGTGCATTTTGTATCCGGTTCGGACTTCCACCCGCTCGATCAACCGGGAGACGATCAGGTGCTTGGTGCCGATGTCAGCCTTGTCGAAGCACTCTGCCCAGGAAAGCAGCTCATCCACCTGGGCTTTGGTGGCTTTAGCGTTTTCCTGCTCCGCCTGCATCCGGGCCTGCGCTTCTTCCATTGCCTTCTGAGAGGCTTCCAGTTTTGCCCGGTGCTTCAGGAGCATTTGATTGACGATACTCAGATCCAGCTGGCTTTCTCCGGTCAGTGCCTTGACGGCTTCCTCCTCCAAGGCGGTGACCTGCTTTTGAGCATTTTCAAAATCCTTCTGCGCCTGCTTGTAGGCCACCTTGTAGGTTTCCTCATTCCGGGCGCTGGCAAGCTCCACAAGTCGCTCCTTGGGACCGCCTCCAGCTTGGAAAGGAACAGCCTGACCTGATTTTCAACCGCCTCATTCAGCGCGGTCGCCTTGTAGACGCTCTGTCCTTCACATGTTCTCGATGAGGAGATTTTCCGGTAACAGCGGTAGGTTTCATAGTCGTAGATGCCAGTGCCGCCGTTAGCCAGTTTTCTTTCCTCATGATGATGGTTGTAGCAGAGCCTGCATCCGCAGTGTCCGCAGTAGATGACGCCCGTCAGCAGGCTCCGGGTGTCCGTCCTGAAGACCACCGGCTCGCCGTCGTAGTTCTTGGTCGATCTGCCTTTGACCGTCTGCTGGCACCGCATGAACAGGTCTTCGTCGATGATCTTCAAATGGTCAAACGGCTCAGACTGGACTCCCTGCATATGGTAAATCCCGATGTAGATCGGGTTGTCGATGAGCGACCGGATGCTTGTTCCGCGCCAGAGGGTTGCTCCGTTTTTTGTCTTGATCCCTTTTCCATTCAGGTACTGTGCGACCCGGTTTGTGCCGTAACCGTGATTGGTCAGCAGGTCAAAGATCTCTCTGACGATGATTGCTTCATCTTCGTCAATGACCAGATCTCGCACCTGCTGATTCTTTTTGTTTGTGCGGCCCTGATGCTCCAGTTTGTAGCCGTAAGGAACATGTCCTCCCCGGTACAGACCCTCCTGCACCATTTGGGAATGCTTGGTTTTCACACGGATGGAAGTCTTTTCGCTTTCACCCGATGCCTGCCAGAAACGGATGTAGTTCAGGAGCTTGTCGACGTGGTTATCGAAGCGCTGTTCACCTTCACGGGCGCTCCAGACCTCTATGCCCTGCTGAACAAACCACTGCACCACAAAGGGTGTTTCATCATCCCGCCTGCCAATACGGTCGAACATGAAAACCAGCAGCACATCGAACTTGTGCATGATGGCCCTCTTCTTAATCTCCACAATGGCATCACGGTCATTGGTGCTGACCTTGTAACCGGAGATGCCTTTTTCGGAAATCTCATCAACGATCTCCCAGTCCGGGTGGGACGCCGCATATTCGCGGCAAGCCATCTTCTGCATGGGGATGTCATCATGATCCACCTGGCCGACGGTCGAAACACGGTAGAGGCATATGACTCGCTTCATCTTTTTCACCTCCCGTAGTTTGCATGTGTAAGCAGATCCAGCACGTCAGCGACGGCCCCGAGATCTGGTTCATCCGCGTAGGAAACCGTCACTTCACAGATGGGCTGGCCGTCCGAAAGTCCAGTGTTTTCAAGGGCTCTCGGCTGCTTAGCAGTAGTACTATTAACTCTACTGTCGGCACGAATCAAGTCAACTTTTTGAGACGAAACCGATATTTTTTCGGGTTGTGTGTCAATGGTGGAACGGTTCCCGGCAAGGTCGTTTCTCCGGCAAAATGCCTTGACCGTGTTGAGGGATATATCCAGTTCCTTAGCGATGTACGCATAGCCGAGATTCTGTTTCCGCATCTCGGTTATCTGCCTTTTCTGTTCCTGGGTCATCGCGCTGCTCCAATCTGAAGGGATGTGTATCGTTGTCTCCTTCAGTGCCTTACGGACAGTCGGAGCGGCACTTTTCCGGTTTTTCCAATAAAAAAGTTGGGGCTCTGCCCGAAGGCAAAACCCCATGATCAATTATTCAGTTGTGATCTCGCTGTACTCCCCGGAAACCCATCCGACCTGGCTTCCGATCTTCACAGCATGCCAGCCGTTGAAGGCGCTGGCCACTTACTCCAGTGTTGTGCCCGGCGCGACAGCTGTGATGCGGCTGTCGCGGGTGCCGTTGCCTGTGCGGATGTTGACCTTCCCGCCGGAGGACTTGATCAGCACCCGGATGGTGGTCTGTCCGGCAACAGGCTGTTCCTGCTCCGGTTCTGGCTGCGTTTCTGTCATGGCCTGCTGTCCGGCATCGTCCTCCGCCACAGCGGCCATCAGGGCGGCATGGGTCTGGTCGCCGTACTTGCCGTCCTGCTTCTGCCCGGCCTTCTTCTGAAAGGCAGTCACAGCGGCTTCTGTTTTGTTGCCGAACTGTCCGTCCACCTCAAGGGACGCGCCAAGCTGGTTCAGGAGCTCCTGCAGGGCTTTCACGTCAGAGCCGGTGGAGCCGTTCTTCAGGAGCCTGCTCCCCAGCGTGTACACCGTGACCGCTTCCACGGCCTGCTGGGCTCTGCTGGTATCGCCGTAATCGATGAACGGCAGCTTGTACCAGTGTGTCCAGGGCCGCTTGGTCACCTTCGTTTTGAGACAGCCACAATTGAAGCCCTGCCACTCAACCGCCTCGCCGTTCCCGACGTAGTACCCGGCATGACCGTCCTTATACAGCGCCAGACCAGGGATCTCCGGCAGGGTGTCGATGGTGCCCCATTCCATGCCCTTGCTCTTGGCCCAACTGAACATGCTGTTGGCTCCCTTGTCCGGGCAGCCGTTGGAGCCGTACTTGCTGGTGATACTTTTGTCCGTCCCGATGGCTTCAAGCACGCCCTGACCGCCGTTTGTCCAGGCGTAGCCTTTGCAGCCGCCGATGCAGTCGGATACGACAGCCTTGTTGGCGATGTCCTGCTTGTAACGGGACATACGGCTGGAAGCATAAGAGGACGGATACTGGTTGCTCTTCCTGGACAGCAGGCTGTTGGTTGCCTTATAGATGCAGGTGCCGTACCAGTACGGCTGGCCCACCTTCTTCTGGCACCAGTCGGCAAAGTGCTCATTGGTGAATGGCGTATTGATTCTTTCAGACATTTTTGTCACCTCCACATAGGAAAAGGGCGGCGGTTATTCGCCGTCGCCATGGTCGGTCGTGTTGTCCGTGTGCTCCTTATCCTTGCGGTCATGAAGCTGCTCCAGGATTTCCTTCAGCTTGTCCGGGATGGGCAGGCCGATGTAGGCCGCGTTCTCCAGCAGGCTCAGGCCCTCGTTGGACAGATAGAAAGCGATCACCGCGCCCCGCAGCGCACTGCCGGAGCCGATCACATGCAGATCAACGATGTTCGCAATACCCACCATGAACAGGATGAGCACCTTTTTGCAGATGCCCTTGAATCCCACGGCGGAGGACAGCTTCTTGTCGATGATCGCGCACATGACTCCGGTCACGTAATCCAGCGCCATGAAGATCATGAGGGCGATCATCAGGCCGTCGATGCCTCCAAGAAAGTAGCCCAGCCATCCCCCGATGGCCGTGATAGCGATCTGGATCTTCGCCCAGATCAGGTCGATAGAAAAGTTCCGCATTGTCGTTTCCTCCAATCATTTTGATATAGAAAAACCCGCCTCCGTATTGGAAGCGGGCTGATCCCGGGAATGGTATTCGATGATCACTTTGGCTTACACTCCAATCGCAAACCAGTCAATATTCCTCAAGGTGCTGAAGTTGCCGCCTACGATGATAGAGCAGCCGGTCGTTGTTTTGGCACTGATCTTTATAGCACCGTTATCTCCTGACCAGTTGCCGCTCGTTGTGCTGTAGCAGGCAAAGACATACGGCACTGAGGTAAACCCTGCGGAAGAATAATTCACTGTCAGATTGGTCGAACCTGAAATGCTGCCGGAGCCATAGGCAAACTTGAACGGCAGTCTCGCTGCCGGAAGTGTGCCCGTGGTGATGTTGCCAGCGTTATTCGTACCCAGATTGGTTCGGGCGTTTACGGCAGTGGTGGCTCCCGTGCCGCCATTGGCGACGGGCACACCGGAGACCATGCCGGAATGGAACACACGGTAGTTACCCCAGGTACCCGCGTCACAGACCCGCAGGAGTACAGCCCAGTCCAAGCTGTTCTGATAAGCCTTCGTGCGGACTTCCAGCATCCGGCGATTATTGCCTGAACTGTCCTCCCAGGCAGCAAAAGAGGAAGCGCCAGCGTAGCTGCCCTCGAACACCGTCCGGTTGGTCGTGTCGTTGTAGGTCGGGAGCAGAAGCAGCGACGGATACAGGTAACCGGAAATATTCAGGTTGCCTGTCATCGTGTCCCCGGTTTTCTTCACACCGCCCAGGTTGGTAATGGCGCTCGCCGCCGATGTGGCTCCCGTACCGCCATAGGCAACCGCCAGCGCGGAACTCAGTTTCAGCGGCCAGCCGCAGTCGATATACCCGGAAGTTTCAGCCACCTTCCCAATGCCGATCCCGGTGCCGTCCGCCATGAAGTCCAGGATGACGCCCTTGGTGCCAATGCTGACCGCCTGCTCCACATAGTAGAAATAGTCCGTCAGCCGCACTTTCAGGTCATAGCTGTACAGCGCATCAAAGGTCTGGGACAGGAACTTGTTGGTGCCGCTCAGAGTATAGCTGGTGATTGCCATCTGCTCCGCCGTTGTCCAGGCTGTGGCGGTCTTCAGCTTGTAGTACACCACGCAGGAAAGGCCGTTCTTGTTGTTCAGCGCGGTGACCTTTCCGGCAAAGGAGTACCGGGCCTTCGTGCCGTCCAGCTGAGCAGCCGATCCGTCAGAATTGCAGCGTTCCGCAGAGAAGGCTGTGATGGATAGCGGCAAATAATCCAGCACATTGAAGGTGGTCGTGTAGGTTGCCGTCCGACCACGGCTGTCCGTAACCGTGACCGTCATCGTCATATCTCCGGCGGTAGACAGCTTTTTAGTTGCCGTGAAGGATGCCGCCGTATAGTTCACGCCATCCAGCGAGGTGCGGTAAGAAGAGATCGTGCTTCCGTACACACCAGCCGCTGTGATGGCGACGGATAATGTGCTCAGCCCCTTGACGAAGGCGGCGATCCTGGACACGACCGTTGTATTGGTATCCTCGACTGTGACCGAAGAAATGCTCGGCACAACCGTACTCGGCACATTCAGCGTCACCGTGCACGTTCGGGTACCCGTCAGCGTCCCGCCGTTATAGCTTTGACAGGTGATCGTACAGATGCCGCTGGTAGCGCTTGGGATTTGACTGGCCAGTGGCAAAGGCGGAGTCCAGCTGACCGACGCGCCGACATTGCTGGCGATGGTGCCGCTGGCGCTGCCGAAGCTGTAGAGCAAAGTGTGTGTCGTCGCGGTGCTCTGCCGGTTGGTGTAGATCGTTACGGCGCTCCCCAGGTTCACAGAGGAGGAAGACACAGTCGGCTGGGACACAGCTTCCTCATAGGTGATTGTGATGATCACACTTGACCACTGAAGGTAGTTGTAGGAATACCCCTGGGATGACGCACTGGGATACGGGTTATAAATCGTAAAGCTGTTGTTGCCTGCGGCAATATATGCCGCCATGGCATTGAACAGCGATCCGGTAATGTAATAGCTGGTGTAGTTCCCATAGAAGGAACCGTCAAAAGTGCCAAGCTCATCCCCGGTGTACTGCCAGCCTGCAATACCGGACGCGATGCCATTCTGGTAATTGGCCTTTCGCAGAAAGACGGTTTTCGTGCTGCCTGCGCCGTAGCCTGCCTTCGCCGCGTCAATGTCCAGCCAGATCCCGGTAATCACCTTGTTCGCCAGGTTCATGCCGGAGAAGCTGATGATGCCGACGTAGTTGTAGCTGGAATCATAGAATTCCTGACAGGCTGCGCTGCTTTTAGCATTAGCGGAGGATGTGTATTTCCGCGTACAGAGCGACGCGGCATAGGATACGGTTGTCGCCATAACTGCTCCTTTCCCGGCATCAGCCGTTGTAGATCAGGGAGAGGTTCCCGTTGGTCTGGGGTTCAAAAGCAAAGCGTCCGATGATGAGCTTGCTGATGATCTCCGCCTGCGTGACGTACAGCTTGTTGTTGCTCAGGTACGCCACCTCGGTGTCATTCATGTAGAAGGCCAGACGGTCGTTTACGACACGGAAAGTGAACGGGTTCCCGGTCTTGCCGATGACCAGCCCGTTTTCATCAAAGGACATGTAGGTGCGGAAGATGGCCAGTTCATCCTCAGTCGCCTCATGGGCGTTGGTCAGGTCTTCCTGCAGCTGATTGATCCTCGTCACTGCCCAGGTGAAATTGCTCTCGGACTGCTGGGACAGGGTGCCAACCTGCGTCTTTACCTGCGACATATCGCTGGCCAGGGCGTAGGTGGCCTGCACTTCCTGCCTGATGCTGTCACCCTCATTGCTGATCTGTGCCCGGACAGAGGACAGTTTCTGTTCCAGGGATGCCTCGCCATCCTCCGGCGCAGCAGTGTAATCTGTCGCCAGTGTCCCGCGTTCCAGCTTAATCCAGTGAGCAGTGGTTGTACCAGGATCAGCGTCGCCTGTCGGTTCCCGATAGATGAGAATATCACCACAACTCGGGTCGTCATCCGGTGTCTTCCCGGAAGCGTATTGCGCTGTGAAGGCGACCTTCACTGTCTGCAAAGATACGTCGTCCAGATTGATGGTTGCCAGCACCTGATCCCCGCCGGAGGTTCTGACGGTGATCTTGCTCAGATCCTCCATGGAGATGGACAGGGAAACCGTGTATTTCTCGTCTTCCTCCATTGCTTCTGCCAAAGTGTACCGGGCAATAAGATCAGCGGTGCCTGTGTTCTCAGAATCAGAGTTCAGCGCATAATTCCTGCCGCCGACTTCCATCCCAGCCATAGCCCGTTCTACACTAATGGCCACACTCTGATTGCTGGAAAGATCCAAGGACTGCCCAAAGTCTGCAGCCGCATGGGATGTGGTCAGCGTTCCGGCCTTGATGTTGCTGCCCTCAATGGTAGCGGCGGCGATCTCGTTGCCTGTGATCGTTCCGGCGAGGATCTCGTTCGCGGTAATCGTGTGTGCGGCCAGTTCATTGGCGGTGATGCTGTGCACCACGATCTTGTCCGCCGTGATGGTGCGCTCAGTCAGCACATAGCCGTCAATGGTATCGACCTCGGCAGAGACAAGCTCACCCATGTTGTTGATGGCATAGATCAGGCTCTGGTTGTTTCCCCGGATGATGAGGCGCTCCACGGAAAGTGTGCCTGCGTTGATCTTATTGGCGGTGAGCTCTACGATCTTCGCGTCCGTGATGCTGGCGTCCGCGATTTGGGCGGTGCCCACAGCACCCTGGGCAATCAGGGCAGTGGTAATCGCGCCGAGAGCGATCTGTGCTGTGTCCACGGCGGCGTTTGCGATTTGAGCGTTGGTGATCGCTGCCTGGGCGATCTTGGCAGTCGTGACAGCGAGATCAGCGATCTTCGCCCCGGTCACGGCCAGGTCGGCGATCTTCGCGGTGACAATTTCACCATCGAGGATTTTGGCCCGCACAATGGCACCATCCTGAATGTTTGCCGTGCCGATGGCCGCGCCGCCGATCTTTGCGTTGGTAATGGCAGCATCCGCGATCTTGGCGGTGTCAATCGCGCCGTTCTCAATCTTCGCGTTTTTGACAGCGCCGTCGGTAATCTTTGCCGTGGTAATCGCCGCGTCATGGATGTTGGCAGTCTGGATTTCTCCCGCGCCGATCTTCGCGGAAGTGATCACGCCATCCTCAATCTGCGCGGCACCGATTGCCGCTTCACCGATCTTTGCACGGGTGATAGAAGCATCGTCGATCTGGGCAGACCCGATGGCACCCTGGGCGATTTTTGCCCGGATGATTGCAGCGTCCTCGATCTGCGCTGCTCCCACAGCGGCTTCACCGATTTTGGCCTTGCTGATGGCGGCATCCTGGATGTGGGCCGTTTCAATTGCTGCCATCTGGATCTGCACGGAGCCGACCGAGCCGCTCTGCAGCTGCCCGGTACCCACGGAGTTGATCGCCAACTTGCTTCCGGTGATGATGCCGCTGGGAAGCTGACGGGCGCTGATCACGTTGCCTTCCACCGTATCCGCCACGGTGCCCAGCGTCATCTGGGTGTATTTCTTCGTCAGGCAGTCATAGGTGTACTGCGTCATCCGCATGGACACCCACACCCCGATGCGGGGAGCAATCACCCGGACGGCATCGCCCAGGTAGATGTTCTGCAGGAAGCCATACTCCCGGTATTCCTCGGTATCCGCACAGTTGATGAAGTCCACGCTCAGCGTGACAGTCGGGGTATCGCAGCCCGCGTCAAACTGTGCCTGGGCTTGGGAGCGCATCTCCGTATAGCACTGTTCCTTGGTTTTCTTTTCGTCGCCGTCGGTCTTTTCCTTGGCTTCCGACACGGCGAGATGAATCCATTTCGGATGGGTATAACTGCCGATGAGCGGACTGTCCAGAAAGAGCTCCGGCAGATACAGCACGTTGCCGTCGGCGTCTTCTCCGGTAGGCATGATGCGGGTAACCACATCCGTCAGGTCAATGTCGTAGCTAATGCCCAGCAGGTTCTTTGCCTGCCGGATCTGTACATTGCTGTCCTGGCCGACGCGCTTTACCACATACACGTCCCACCAGTCGCGGGTCAGTTCTCCAGTGTACTTTTCGACCACACCGCCTTCACCCAGCAGGGCATCCACGGGATTGCAGTTTTCAAACTCCACATCCTCGGCCTGGCTGTCCATGTCGGAATAGAAGGTGAAGTCGTGCTCCGACAGGCAGGAGGACGAAATCGTCTGCACAACAGAAGCCCCCACCGCAGAGGATGAGGGCTTATAGGATTTGATCATATTGTCGAGCAGGTCATAAAACACATGCCTGGCGTAAACCGTGATCTTATCGAGCCCCGGCACCACCCGGTAAATGCGGAAGGGCTGATCCCGCAGCTGGCGGGATTCCACCACGGAGGAGGTCGCCTCGGACGCGGAGCCTTCCGTGTGATCCAGCTCCAGGTAGGTGGTGGACATATACCCGTGCTTCCCGTCAGGGGCGGTCACCTCATACCAGCTGCTGTTGGTCTTGGCGATGACCTGCACAAAGGAACCGTTCTTATAGGTCGCCAGCACCTTGTACTTGGTGCCCGGCCCGGAGCGCAGGCGCAGGGTGCCTTTCCGGGTTTCCGCGCCGGAGAAATCCGTGTTGACACGCCAAACCTCTGTCCGGTTATCGTCGCCCGGTGCGGTGAAGTTGACGCGGTGTGTCATGGCGGCGGGCACTGGAGCGGGGAGGATGCAGCCCTCCACCAGCCTCTGCCATTTCCCGGCTTCATCGATAGGATGCACCAGCGTCAGTTCGTATTCGCCGTTCAGCGTTTCCGTGACCTCCGCCGACAGCGGAGCCAGGGTACCGTTGCCATTGGTGGAGAAGTCGGTACAGTCGGCTGGATAGACACAGATCATGGGGAATCACCTCGGTTCATTACAAGTATCTCCAGTTTGGTTTCACAACCACTTTCGTCACCGCTCCCGTCCAGCTGATTGCATTCGCACCGGGCTTCAGCACCGGGAACTCACCATTCATGTGGTCGTTCATCAGCGTGGTGCCCTTATAGGCTTCCTGCAGCGCGGAGTCAATGACGATGTTTCCGGAGATGCCTTCCAGTTCCACAATGGTCGTGCCCACCATGAGCGTGATGTCCCCGGAACCGTAAACCGTCAGGATCGGCTCTGCGTACACATTGCCCGGATTCGTGATGATCGTCCCGGACGCGGTGATCGTGATGTCTGCGGAGGCGTCGGCATAGAAAAACGGATAGCATCGGAAGTTCACGGCGAAGGTACAGTGCGGATTCCCCCGGAGCACCTTTTCAAAAGGGATCTGGTTGGCGATCCGCGCTTTGTAATACCCGCCCATGCGGTTGGCAAAGGTCACCGTCCCGCTGCCCTTCAGCCATGCGGCGATGGCCGGGATCTGCGCCGGGTCGGAGATAAAGCAGGTGGCGCTCAGGATCAGATCGCCGTAGACGTCTTCGCCCTCCAGCTGCGTCAGGCTTCCCGGCCTGCCGGGCACATTGGTCTGTGTGCTGCGTTCAGCGGGAATGGTGATGGGCGGCTGTTCGGAAACATGGATTCCGTACTGCCTGCAGTCCATGCCGTTCCAGAGGAAATAATCCTGCATGAGAAAACCTCCAAAAACGTCAAAAGGCCACCTTTTGACGGGTGACCCTTTGGCGGTTGTTGTGATCAGTCGATTCTGCGGATGCGGTCTATCCCATGGATCGCCGCCAGCGTTGAGCCGTTGGCCCACGCAATGTGTACACCGCCAGCGTCATCCACGAACATGACTTCTCCGTGCATCCCGGCGGGCATGTCCCGGTACGGGTCGCACATCTCGATCAGTTCGACTTTTGCTCCGGGTGGGTAATCCTCCCGGAGCTTTTTCAGCACCTCCGGCCTGATCTGCATCATGAATCCCATGGCGTTTCCTCCTTCCGTTAGGGTAGCAGTATTACTCACTCTGCCTGTCCAGAAAGTCAAGTTAAATCAGGCCATCCGGAGCCCGCGCCCGCGCTGCTGGCGTTTCGTCAGAGCGGCGATCTCAATGGCAAGGGAGCGGATATCCTGCTCATCCCGCACATAGAAATTGTTGCCGGACAGATTGACGGAGCTCGTCTGGTTATAGGTCTTCCGGTTGTCGTTGTTTCCGAAGGCAATCGCACCTTCCTTGGCTTCACCAGTCAGGAAGCGGGCGGCATTGCGGATGGTGCGGGCCTGCACCCGGCTTTCCTGCAGGACGCCTTCTCCAAAGCCCTTCATGGTCATGGAGCCGACCTCGTCCCGGAATACCCGCGAAGGAGAAGAAATCTTCAGTTCCTTTTTGGCAGCGTTCACGGCAGCGCGGGCGGCGGACTGCATGGCGCTGACCACTCCGGAGCGCCCCGCGTTGATGCCTGCCTTCAGGCCAGCCATGGCATTGGTGCCAATAGATTTCAGACTGGTGGCGGTCAGGCTGCGTGAAACGGCATTCTTCACATTGGCAGAAACCGTTGTGGCCGCGCCGCTCATGTCATAGGCCGTCAGAGCGCCAGCCAGCCCAGCCATCGCCGTCGTGCCGGAAGGACTCATGGCTTCACTGCCAAGGGCAGTGGTGATGGCGGTTTCCAGATTGGTCGCAAGAGCCGCTGCATCCGTGGAAAAGTCATAGCCGCCCATGCCTGCGCCGACGCCTGCCGCGACATATTCGCCAGCGGGCTTCATGCGTTCGGACGGGCTGTTGATGATCAGCGCGGAGTTGATGGCAGTCTCCAGATTGGTCGCCAACGTTTCTGCGCTGGTATCCCATCCGACGGCAGTCATGCCTTCCGCGATACCTTCGGTCACGTTCTGGCCCACGCCCACAGAATCCAAGTCCTGCACAAACTGCAGGATCTTCTTCAGGTTGTCAATATCCTCCTGGCCGACCTCCTGACCGCTTTGGATGGCGGTAACGACCTCGGAAACATAGGTGGCCAGTTGGGCCACATTCTCCGGATCGAAGTCATTGATCATGGATTGGTTCAGCGTCCGCATGATGCCTTCGTTGCCGCCGTAGATAAAGTTGTACCACTGATCCAGATCGCCCTTGGCATTCTTGATCCGCTGTTCGGCAGCGTCAATATAATCCATCAGGGATTTGGGCATGATGCCTGTCAGGGCGGTGCCAAGCGCAGTCATACCCAGCTGATCCACCTCGGCCACCTGCTCCCGCATTTCCGCGATAGCTTCCGGTGCGCCGGTGATCTCCGTGGTCAGCAGGATGTGCATGGTGCCGTCCTTGTCCAGGATGGCCACATTCTCGGGCCGGAGCATGTCGGAGGTGACCGCGGTGACAGGGATCTCTTCGCCGTCCTTCCAGTATTTCACCCCGGACTCGCCCAGCACACCGCTGGGATCTTCATACACTTCGGACAGCCGGACGACGCCTTCCACCTCGACCTTGTTGTTCCGCAGCCAGCGGCGGTAGGCCAGAAGATCATACCCGGACAGACCCACCTGCATGTTCAGGGTAGGCTTTTTCACGCCTGCGGCTTCTTTGTATTCCGTGATGTAAGCAGTAAACTCCCGGAGGAGCTCGGACTTGTCACAGTCCGTCGCCTCGGCGAACTTGGTCACGATGTCTTCCACCTGGGCGGAGGTCAGCGCTGACACATCCACATTTTCGGCTTCAGCGTATTTGGTGATCAGGCCAACGACATCAGAGGGCTTCAGCGCAGCGGTGGAAGCGCCGCCTGTGACCTCTTCATAGGCCATGACGAAGGCCGTCACCGCTTCCGGCGTCAGCCCGGTGGTATCGACCTTGTTGTCCTCCAGGTATTTGAACACATAGGCTGTGATCTCGCTGGGCTTCAGCTGGGTGACGTCGGTGCCGGAAGCCAGTTCCTTGTAGGCGCTGACCATGGCGGTCACATTCGTGGGATTCAGCCCGGACACATCGGTGCCTGTGGTGGCTTCGGCGTAGGTCTGCACATAGGCCACAAGCCCGGCAGGTGTCAGGGAGGATTTATCCGCGCCTTCCGGCTGCTCGGTGTACTTCGCCACAAAGGCATCCACCAGCGGCTGCTGTTTGGTCGCGTTCTCTGCTTCCGTGTATCCCTGAATGACCGCGTCCGTGGTGATCGCGCCGGGATTGCTGGCCCATTCATCCCAGCGGACCTGCGCTCCGGTCATGTCCAGATCGGTGGTGATCTTCAGGACTTCCTCACCGACAGCCTCGCCGAACATCTCGTTCAGGCTGGTCAGGTTGATGTCCCATTTGTTCTGGTTCAGGTAGGTCTGGATCGCGGCCAGCTGCTCCAGCGCGGAGGAGAAGTCAATATCCGGGAACATGGCCTGCACCTCAGATTCCGACATTCCGCTGTCCAGCAAAGACTGGATCTGGGTCAGCAGCGCGACATATTCCGTCAACGCTCCCTCGTCCATGCTGGAGGTGAGCTGGTTCAGCTGCGGCAGGAAGGATTTCTTTTCAGCATCGGTGGAAGCCGCGCTGTACTGCCGGAGCAGCTGCATCAGGTCGCCGACCTGGGTCTTGGCTTCCTGGATATCGCTTTGCTGCCAGACGGGCATCACGACGTCAGCCATCAGCTGGGCGTATTCCATGGCAGCCGCCCGGCGGTCGCTGTTGTACCTGGCGTTCAGGGCATCCAGCGCCTGCTGACGCTCCGCGCTGTTCTCAATCAGCTGGATCAGGGCATATTCCTTGTCGTACTGCTCGTCCAGAGAACTGTTCACGGCAGACATGCCCTCGGCGGCAGCGACCATGGCGTTTTCATATACTGTTGCGCTGACTTCCTGTCCACGGGCTTCAGCACGGGCCACTTCGGCTTCCACCTTGTTCCGGATGGTATCGAAGCCGTTCGTGTCAGCGGCGGACAGGTGGTATTTGACCTCAATGGCCTCGCGGGTGCCGATGAGCTCCTGCAGGCGGACTTTATCGCGCTCTGACAGCTTCCTGTTCTGCTTCTTTTTCAGCAGCCGAGCGATCTCCTTGTCCATGGAGTCAAGGGTATCAATGTCGGCTTGCAGCTGTGCGGACACAGAGGTATATCCAGCATTGTCGGCGGTTTCCTTCAGGCTGGTGAGTTCCTCACGGGTGCTGGCGGTCAGGCTTTTGAAGGATTCCGTCCATTCCGTAACGATCTCATTGGTTTCCTTCTTGCCGTCCGACCAAACGTCCAGCAGACCATTCAGCCATTCGCGGCTGTTCCCAGTGGCCCGCTTGAAGTCGTCCTTGCTCATGCCGAAGAAGGACAGGCCCTGGCTGCTGCCGTAGAAGGTTTCAGCAGCGGTTTCCTTCCAGGACTTGGCGGTCTTCGCCATGCCTTCCAGCGCTTCGCGGGCGGCTTTCGCGCCGGACGCGACGTCCACCAGCTTCACCGCGCCATACACCAGCGCTGCGGCGAGAGCGACCATGGCCACCTTGGAGGAAGCCAGCACCTTTACCAGCCCGCCAATCCCGCCGCCCGCCATGGAGACGGAAGCGGAGAACTTGCCGATGGCCGTGAAGGCCTTTCCCAGAGCTCCGGTGACGGTGCCAACAGCGCCGACAACCTTTCCCAAAACCAGCACGACCGGGCCGACAGCGGCGGCAAACGCGGCCCACTTCACGATGGACTGGCGCTGCGTCGCATCCAGAGACAGGAACTTCTGCAGCAGGGCGTTGGCCTTGTCGATGATTTGCTGGATGGTCGGATTCAGGTCATCGCCAATCTGCCGGGCGAACATGAGCGCCGTATTCTTCAGGTTGGTCAGCCGGGATTTCGTGGTAGCATACCGCTTGTTGGCTTCATTGGTCAGGGCGGCATTCTCTCTCCATGCCCTGTTGGCAGTCTCCTGTGCGCGGGAGAAAAGCTCTGTTGCGTTGGTGGAGCGCAGCAGGGTGTCACGCAGGCGGACTTCCTTGATGCCGATCTCTTCCAGGGTGGCGATGGCGCTTTCGCCTTCCTCATCCATTTTGGATAGGCCGACGATGAAAGACTGGAATGCCGCTGCGGGATCGCTGTCCCACAGGGCTTTGAACTGCTTAGCTGTCATGCCGGAGACCTTCGCAAAGTCCTCCAGGGCATCGCCGCCAGTCGCAGACGCGACTTCCATTTTCACCAGCGCTTTGGAGAAGGCGGAGCCGCCCATCTGGGCTTCAATGCCGACAGAGGAAAGCGCTGTAGCAAAGCCCAGAATCTGCGCTTCTGACAAACCGACCTGCTTGCCCGCGCCAGCAAGGCGCATGGACATGGCCAGGATTTCAGATTCTGTGGTGGCGTAGTTGTTGCCCAGATCCACTAACGCAGAGCCGAGATTCTGGAACTGGCCCTGGCTCATGCCCATGATGTTGGCAAACCGGGCCGCTTCACTGGCGGCATCCGCAGCCACCAGGTTGGTGCTGTTTCCCAGGTCGATCATGGTACGGGTGAAATCGGCCAGGTGTTCGTTCTCGATACCCAACTGTCCGGCGATGGACATGACCTCCGCGATCTCTTCCGCAGACGCGGCAACCTCCGTGCTCATCTTCTTCACGGAATCGGACAGAGCGTTATATTCCTCTTCGGTGGCGTCCACGGTCTTCCGGACGTCGGCAAAGGCATATTCATAATCAATGCTGGCCTTCACAGCGGCAGTCCCCAGCGCCGTGATGGGAGCCGTGACGTGGGTCGTGAGGGATTTCCCGGCCTTGGTCATGGCCTTGGAGATGGTCTCGCATTTCTTGGAGATGGCGGTCAGGGATTCGCCTGCTTGTGTCCATGCCGACTGCATCCGGTACAGCTGTTCCGTCAGCCTGCGGATTTCCGCTTCCGTGTCCTTCACAGCGGCCTTGGCGTTGTTCAGGTCAGTGGTGGCCTTGCTGACGGCATCCGCGCTGTTCTGCATGGTTTTCTGCAGAGCCTTGACCTGACCCTCCAGCTTGGTGACCTCGGCGGTGGCATCCGCGTATTCTTCCTGGTACCGCTCCAGATTCTGCTTGGCGGCGATGGTGACGGAGTCCGTTTCTCCGAGGGAATCCCGGTAACCCTCATAGGCGACGGTGGCCGCTTCGACCTCAAAGCGCAGGTCTTCCTGACGGGCTTTTGTCTGCTCCAGCCGCTGGGAATAATCCTGATGGCGGTCGTAGTTTTCTCTCAGCTTTTCATTTGCCGCCACCAGCGCCCGGCTGTACTGTTCCACGGCCCGCTGCTGCCGGGTGAGCTTATTTCCCAGCATGGACAGCTTGGCTTCCGTGCCCGCGATGGTCTTTTCATAATTCTCAACGCCAGTCCCGGCCAGACGGAAAGTGGACTCAGCTTCCTTGATCTGCTGATTGATGGTGCGCATATTGCGCGAGAAATGGCTGGAATCCAGCGACAGCGCGACCACCAGTTCGCGCAGGGTTTCTGCCATAAAGTTCACCTACTTTTCCATTGTGGTTTTGGAGCAGTGAGAGTACAATAGGAACGCTCGCGAGAGCGTATTTATCCCCGGAGGATGTTAACATGGAAAGCATACTCAGACTTTTCAGTAATTCTGGAGTATTTCCTTTGTTCATACTGGTTTTTGTCTGTGTTACTTTTGTCGTGTTCCGATTTGCCACAAGTGAGATCAAACGGCTCTACAGTGCCTTTTGTATGTGCATCTGGGGCTTTGGGCTGCTCTATGTGACATGGCTTTCCAGAACCGCTATCATGGAGACAAGATTCAATTTAATTCCTTTCCAGCAGGATGACGGAACTATTGCGTTTGATTACATCACAAACATTGTTATGTTTATTCCTTTTCCAATGCTGCTGTATGGAATCTTACAAAGGAAAATGAAGATGTCAGTGTTGGCAGGGGCAGGAATCGGCCTATCCCTCGCAATAGAGCTTCTACAGCTTATTACTCATCGTGGAATTTGTGATATCGATGATTTTCTGCTGAACAGCATTGGAGCAACCATCGGTGCCGTTGCCACAGGTTTACTGATGAAAAGCGAAAAGCAGAATTGACGTTACGGTTTTACCCCTGGCCAGACTTCATCAATGAAGCGATGCCGGAGTTTTTTCTTTTCCTATTCTCGCCGGGCATCCCACGCCCGCAGACGCAGGAAGCCCAGCATGTCCATCTCGTCAATTTCCTTCATGCGCCAGCCGTTCTTCATCAGTTCGTTGTAGGTGGCGTACACATATTCCGGCAGCGTCAGGCTTCCTGCGGAATCGTCACTTCCGGATTCTCCGCCTCCGCCAGAATCTGCTCCGCTTCCTGCACCGCCGGAATCGTAGGAAAAGTGTCCAGCACCTCCGTAGTCTGGGTCTGGGTGGCCATCAGCGCCAGCGCGATGTCATGCATCAGACGGTCAGCGGGATAGTTGTCGTAGACCTCATCCGGCGTGAACTGATTGTTGAACAGAATGCAGAACCACTTCACCATGGTGTCCAGGGCATCGGTCACGGTCAGCTGCTCCTGAGAGACATCCTTGCCCTCAGTCGCATCCTGGGACAGGCGCACCAACCTGCCGTACATTTTGGAAGCGGGCTCCATTTCGCGCAGGGCCCTGCCGGAAACGAAGTCCACAGTGTATTTCTTTTCACCGAGCGTACAGGTGATCATATTCATACCTCCAAAACTTCAAAAGTAGCTGCCGCACAGCGTCACGGCCATGCGGCAGCGGGGTTAGTCTCAGGGTGCGGGCGTGATTACGGGCGTGTACACGGACTGCAGGAAGGTTTCGCCCTTCTCAGCCGTGAAGCCGTTCTCGCCCTCGTCGGCGACCGCCTGGTAGCGCCCGTCATTGGTGCGCTTGATGGCAGTCCATTCCACGTCGCCCGTCTGGCGGGTGATGGTGGTGCCTTCCTTGGTGGCGTAGTTCTCGGTCAGGGGCTTTGCCCGTACCTTGTATAGCCACACATAGCGGAACTTGTGGTTGGACTTTTCGCTCTTGAAGCCCACGGCGAAGTACGGGGGCTTGTCCGTGGAAGAACGGATCAGGACGCCGTTGTCATCGATCTGGTTGCCGAAGATCTTCTCCTGGATGGCCAGCGGAATGTCCGCCATCTTTGTGGTGAAGGTGAGCTCAGGATCGGGATACAGAACATCGAATTCGATGTCATCGGCGTACTGGATGTCCGGGTCGGCGTTCTCAGGGGTGATGCTGGCTTCAATCGCGCCAGCCACCAGCTGCAGATCGCCATAGGTCAGGGTTTCCTCGGTGTCGACCGTCAGCGGGGCGATCACCATGTTCTTCAGGCCGACCGTAGAAGAAACAGTCGGAGAAGCGGCAGGAGTATTAGCCATAATGTTTTACCTCCAATTCATCGGTTCTTAAGCTCGTCCCGCAGGACGCGCTTGATTTCGGAAAAGGCCTCATCGGCCCGGGTGTCGAAGGCAGGCCGCACAAAAGGATGCGCGGGGGCTGGCGCAGGCCCGCCGTGCCCAAACTCCACAGGATTGGCGTAGTATGCGCCGTTCTCGGAGTGATGGACACCGATGGTGATCTGCTTGCCGCCTCCGCGCTTTTGTTTGACCTTGTCCGTATGGATGGACGAGTGCAGGGCATCCGTGATGATCTTCGGGTCGGTGCTGGCATTGCTCAGCATCTGTTCCTCAATGGGCACAGCGCCCGCCTTCAGGGCACGGTTCACGCCCGGCCCCTGATCCAGCGCGTAGGCCATGTTGACCATGTCATTCTGGAGATCATCAAAGCCCCTCAGTTCAATTGCCATAGTCCACATCCTCCCTCCAGCACCATGTCCACTGCACCGTGTACTGCCGGGTGGCTGTGTCGTAGGCTGGCTGGTTGTAGCCCTTGTCGGATTCCTCCACCATGAAGAAGCCGTAGGCGTACATGGCCTGCCGGATCGTATCCGCCATATCGGTCGGATCGATGTCACTCCACAGGTTCAGGTACACATAGGTGCGAAAGCTGGTCACATGATCGTCGTGATGGCTGGCTTCCGTGGTGGTCGTGGAATAGACACAGTACTGCACGGGCGGATTCTGGTTGGGCGAAGTGGCCCGCCAGACGCCTGCGTAAACCGGAATGCCGATATCCTTGAGCGCCGCATTGACCTGCTTCATCCGCTTACCCCCTTGGCGATGGAAGCCTTCAGGCCCAGATAGGTGCGTTTGAAGCTGTACTCGCCCAGAGTGGAGATGTTCCATTTATCTCCCTGAAAGCGCACCCACATGCCGGGCTTGATATCCTCCCGGTACCGGATGGTGAAATTGATGACGGCCTCGGTGTTCATGACATCGGCGCTGCGGTAGTTCTGGTTCCCGGCATCCGTCACAGCGGCCCATACGCGGCATACCACCACATCCGTTGGTTCCGGATAACCGTTTTCATTGATCTGGTTCTCGGTGTATCCGATCTCGATCATGTGCCGCAGGTCTCCGGGATGCGGATCGCTGTCGAAGTTTTTGTAACCGCGCACAGGTCATCGCCTCCTCAGAACATCTTTTCCGGATCGCGATACGGATACAGCAGACTGTCAAAGGCCATCCGGGTGCCCTTGTAGGTGGTCATGTCCGGGATATCCCGGTTTTCATAGTAGAAGCTGGTCATGAGGATGACCGCCAGACGGACGGGTTCCGGCACATCAGGGACGTTGCCCTCCTCATCCGGCTCCGGTTCAAACTGTACCCGGCAGTAATCCTCGGCGGCGGTCTGAGCCTGTTTAATCAGGCTTTCGATATAGGCGTCCTCCTCATCCTGCTGGATGCGCAGGTGGGTTTTCACCTCATCGACGGAAACGATCATCAGGGATCACCTGCCTCCATCAGCCCGGCGGTGCGCAGCACGGCCAGCAGGCGGTTGTAATCCTCCCGCAGGCCAGCTACGGTGGTCGCCTCGCTGTCAGCCAGAAAAGGCAGTGCAGTGACCGGGCTTCCGGCAGGCAGATCGAACAGCCCTTCACCGCCTTCCACGGTCGCGCCGGGCAGAAAGGTCAGCTTCCCGCCGATCACCAGTTCATTGCCGCCGTGGGCAAAGTAGTTTTTGGTATTGCTCATCTGTTTTCACTTCCTTCTGGAAAGGGAGCCACCCGCGACGGATGGCGCCCTGGTCGTTACGCCTGCTGCAGTACCTTCACGGCTTCAGGCAGGATCAGCTTGCCGTCCACACGCTGGGACGCCAGGAAGCCGACCTGGCCCGTGGGAGCGTAGAGCTCGTTCAGGCGCTTGAAGCTGCGGCCCTCGCGATCAGCCACCCAGTAGTAGTTCAGGTCGCCGAACAGAACGGTCTTGGCACCAGCCGCCAGCGTGGGCATGAAACCGGAGGTGTAGACCGGACGGTTCAGGATGGTGTCGGGGGTTCCGGCGGTCACAGAGGGCTGCCAGATATAGTCACCGCCGCCAGTGGCCTTGAGCTTCCGCAGGGCCTTCACGGTCGCGTCGTTCATGATGAACACAGCATTCCGGCGGTACGGAGTGCGCAGGCTGTAGAACAGATCCATCACCTCGTCAAAGGTGATCTTGTCCGCAGCCGCAGCAGTCGCTCCGGTTTCCGCGCCGCCAGTCGCGGCCAGGATGCCCAAGGGACGCCCGGTGCCATTGCCAGTGAAGAAGGCTTCCTCTTCGGCAGCGCCGATACGGCGGGCAAACTCACGGGCAATGTAGCTGGGAACATCGAAAACGGAGTCGTTCAGGAGCTCCTCAGATACCTTGATCATGGTCGCCAGCTTGTACGCGCCGATGGAAACCTGACCGAAGGTGTCATCGCTCTCAGGATAGGCAGCTTCCTCATCAGTCCAGCTTGCGGTTCCCTTGGACGCGACCACGGGGATCTTCCGTTCGCCGGAAGAGGTGTGGATCACATGAGCCAGCTGACGGAAGATGTTCTGCTCCTCCAGCGCTTCGATCAGGGTGCGTTCATACTCGTCAGGGACGAGATAGCCGCCCTCGGTATCGGTGCCGACATGCAGGGCATTCAGCACTTCATGGGGAACGGACTTGTTCCGCATGACCTTCCAGAAGCTGGTGTTGTAGCCCTTAGTGCCGCGTCCGGTCTTGCTGACAGGTTCCTCGTCCAGCCGGGTGACAGGCGCGGAAGACAGCGGCTTGCTGGTGGCCTTGGACATCTCCACATCGAGGGCTTCCAGCTTCTCCAGCCGCACGACCTCCTTGCCGAGCTTGTCCACTTCATCCATCATTTTGTTGAAGATGGCGTCGTCCTCTGCGGACAGGGTGCCGTCCGTGCCGCGATGGCTTTCCAGAAAAGCCTTGGCGGCAATCCAGGTCTGTACGCGCTTGTCGCGCAGGTTCATGAGTTCATTCATAATGATCATCCTCCTCAAAGGTACTTGGTGCGCTGCAGGCGGGCTTCCGCTTCCGCAGCAGGTACACGGTTTTCATCGACCAGGGCCTTTTCAGGCTCAGGCTTGGGAACGGAAGCCATCACGCGGTTCATAAGGCAGGCCGTTGCCGTCTTCCGGGCAAAAGAAAAGCCCGACACGTTTTGGGTGTCAGGCTGCGCATCGCCCTCGGCGAATATAACCTCGTCACAGAAACCGAGTTCCTTGGCTTTCCAGGCGTTCATCCACGTTTCGCTGTCCATGAGATGGCTCAGTTTGGTACGGGACTGACCAGTCTTGATCTGGTAGGCGTTAATGATGCTCTCTTTCACCTAATCCAGCAGCTGGATGGCTTTCCGCATTTCATCGGAATCGCCCATGGCTGCGGTGAAGGGATTGTGGATCATCATCATACTGGTGGGGCTCATGCGGACATGCGTGCCCGCCATAGCGATCACGCTGGCAGCGCTTGCCGCCATGCCGTCGATCTGCACAGTGACATCATGGGGATAATCCATGAGCATGGTGTAGATCTGACTGGCCGCAATGCAGTCGCCGCCGGGGCTGTTGATGTGGAGCGTGATCGGGCCGTCCCCGGAGAAAAGCTCCTCCTTGAACATGGCCGGGGTCACATCGTCCGCAAACCAGCTTTCCTCAGCGATCACGCCATCCAGATAAAGGGTGCGGGTCTCATCATCGTTTTTGACCCAGTTCCAGAAATGACGCATGGGGATCACTTCCTTTCACGGGAGCGCTGCTCGGCTGTCTGCGTCGGTTCAGCCGGGGTCTGCGCCTTCATGGCGGTTGTAATGGGGATCATGTTGCCATTGACCAGATAGGCGTCGCCGCCTTCATCCTTCGGGATCGGGTTCTGGTTTTCCAGCGCCCGGATGTCGTTGGCGCTCATCCAGCCGTTCTGGCGGGCAATGGCATAGCCCTCCATCCGGGATTTGTAGTCGCCGCGCATCAGGCCGTCGATGTTGAACTGCACATAAAAGCGCCCCTTCTCCTGATCGGTGAAAAGAGCGCGGTTCATGGACTGTTCAATTCGGACGAGCCAGGGCCGGATGGTGTGTACGGCAAAGTCGATGCTCTGGTGCTCAATGTTCGAGAAAGTAGCGTGCTCAAGGTTGCCAACCAGATGAGGCGGCACCCGGAAGATGCGGCAGATCTCATCCACCTGGAACTTCCGCGTTTCGAGGAACTGTGCCTCGTTATTCGGGATGCTCAGAGGTGTGAATGTCATGCCTTCCTCAAGGATCGCCACACGGTTGGAATTGGAAGAGCCGCCATAGGCTGAATTCCAACTTTCCCGGACGGCCTTTGGATTCTTCACCGTGTTCGGGTGCGTCAGGATGCCAGAAGGCCGGGCACCGTTGGAGAAAAACTTGCTGCCGTATTCCTCGGACGCAATGCCGAGGCCGATGGCGTTTTTCTCCAGAGCGATTGGACTGTAGCCAATAATGCCGTCGAAACCCAGACCGGGGATGTGCAGGATGTCCTGCGGCTTGATCACCACGGTCTTGCCGTCGCTGGTGGTGTAGGTGTACGTCAGATTGCCCTTGCTGTCCCGATCCACATCCATGTGATCCGGAAGCAGCGGGTACAGGCCGACCACCGTATTTTTTCCGCTGCGGATGATCTGGCTGTAGCTGTTTCCGTAGAGAAGCAGGTGCGCCAGCATGACTTCCCTGAAAACGAAGAAGGTCATTTCTGCATTCGGCTCATCATGGAGCAAATGGTACAGAGGATGGTCTCCAGCTTTCAGGTTGCCGTCGTCCGTCGCCTCATACACACCCAGCGGCAGGCTGGCCACCGTTTCCGAGATTACCCGGACGCATGCATACACCGTGGAAAGCTGAATGGCCGTCTGGGCGGTGACGGATTTGCCTGCGCCGCTGGTGCCGAAGTAGAACACCGGAGCGGCGCTGACGCTGTCGCGGGGCTTGTCCCGCGCACGGAACAATGCAGTGAAGGGATTTTTCATGTCGGTTTATCTCCGAATCTTATTTCTTGAAATAGATGTAAAGCTGCTTGACATAGATGGAAACCTATAGTATCATTTCACATGTGGAGGTGATTATCATGGATGAAGCAAGTCGTCTTCAGCGCCATTTGCCGCTTTTCCGAGCCTGTGCAGGATGGACAGCAAAGGATCTTGCAGATAAGCTCGAGGTCTCCCGGCAGTCTATCAGTGCTTGGGAAAACTACGACGGCAAGGATAAAAAGGGCGTAAAGCTCTCTAAAGCCTATTATCTTGCCATCAGGCAACTGTTGGAAACCGCTGTAAGGACAGATGTTTCTGATGAGAAAGATCGGAAGCAGAAGCATATTCTCGGAACCATGTTAGAGGTGCTGATTGATCACCCGGAAAAGTACACGAGCGAGGATGTCAACGCAGTTTTACAGGAGGCCGAACTTATGGCTCCTTCTATCATGAAGCAGCCTGAACAGCGAAAGTCAGTATCAAAGGTTTGGCCTGCGCTGATCGCGGGATGCGGAATCGCCATAAGCGCAGCACTGATTGCTGTTCTCGGACACGACAAGGATTAAGGAGGTCGCAACATTGGGAAGGAGCGCTCGTATTCTTGGTGAGGATCTTGGACTCAATTCTCAGGAAATGAACCAGTTACTTAAGGATCAGGGCTTCCTTGAAGGTGATCCGGGTGCATATGTTGTCACCGAAAAAGGGGCACAGTTCGCTAAGGAAACCGACTTCCATCGTGGCCCCGGCGGTTATTCCTGGTACAACCGTGACTGGACACAGCGTACCTGGGATGAGAGTATCAAGGATGTACTTGACACCTCACCGGAGAGCCGCCAGGCTGCGCGAGATGCTGTTGCAGAGGCACGCCGTCTGAAATGGAACGCCATTAAAGCCGAACGCGCTGAAGCGGATGCTGCCTTTCGTGCATCTCGGCCTGATTTGTTCCCAGTCGAGAAGGCTGAAACAGCAATTTCAGACTCTACAGATTCTGAAGATGGTCTCAGCGGCCTTGCTGTTGCAGGTATTATCGCAGGTGGGGCCGCTTTACTGGCAGGCATAGGATATGGTGTTTATAAAGCTGCGCCTCATATTAAAAATTGGTGGAACACGAAAGTCATTCCCTTCTTCAATAAGGATAAGGATGATGAAGAAAAGTAAAGAGGAGGAAAAACATGGATCGTAAAGAAAAGAACCGCTTGAAGGCTGAGATCAGTGAACATATTGATCTTGGGAATGGACGTTACAAGGACTACGAGGTGGAGCAGTTGCACTCCTTGGTGGAAAACCGAGATGCTTATGATGGCCAGTCCAGAACATACCGCAAATCCTACAAAACATTCGATTCTGAGGATACATATCGGGTTGAGGAAACGGATACATATACTTTCCGGAGCGATGATTCAGGAATTCGTATAGAGCAAGATTGGACACGTGATTGGGATGATGGTCAGCATGATACGTCTCATCAAAGCTACAACACAGGCAGAGGGATCTTGAATGTCCTCGGAAAAGTAATCCGAAAGTGATTATCTTCCGCTTCCAGTCTTCTTGTCATGGCATCCCTTGCAGAGCGGCTCCCAGTTTGTCTGATCCCAGAACAGCCGCTGGTCACCCCGGTGCGGAATGATGTGATCGACCACCGTTGCAGGCACGACCTTGCCCTCCGCCTGGCAGAAAGCGCACAATGGATGCTGCTTCAGGAAAAGGGCGCGGGCCTTACGCCAGCGGCTGTCATACCCACGTGCATCCGCGCCGCCGCGCAGCCTGTCGCTGCTCCATTCCATATGATCCTTACAGAACACCTGACCCTGTTCGCAGAAGCCCGGGCATCCGGGATAGCGGCAGGGTCTTCTTGGTTTTTGGGGCATTTTGCACCTCCGTCAGATAATCAAAAGTCCACGGGTATCGTAGACGGATTCGCCGCCCTGGTTCTTCATGGCCCTGTCCAACGCCATGACCAGCGCGACCGCGCCGTCCACCTTCTCCGTGGATTTTTCTTTGTCGATTTTCAGGTTCCCGGCAGGGTCAGTGCGCACGAAGGCGTTGTCCATATTCCACCGGAGCACCGGATGCCCGCCGTGATTCAGCTTCCGTTCCAGCACGATGCGCATCAGTTCCTTGGTCGGCGGGCTCATATCCCGGAAGCCCTGTCCAAACGGCACCATGTTGAAGCCGTCGTCCTCCAGAGTCTGCACCATCATGGTGGCGTTCCATCGGTCGTAGGCTATTTCCCGGATGTTGAACCGTTCGCCCAGCTTCGTGATGAACTGCTCAATGAAGCCATAATGCACCACGTTGCCCTCGGTCGTATGGATAAAGCCCTGGCGCCCCCATTTGTCGTACATCACATGATCGCGCCTGACGCGCAGCTGCATGGTGTCCTCCGGGAGCCAGAAGTACGGCAGCACGATGTACTGCTCCTCTTCATCCCTTGGCGGGAACACCAGCACCATGGCTGTCAGGTCACTGGTGCTGGAAAGGTCAAGCCCGGCATAGCAGGCGCGGCCTTCCAGTTCATACTCATTAACAGCGCCGCCGCACTCATCCCATTTGTCCATAGGCATCCAGCGGATGCTCTGCTTGACCCATTGATTCAGGCGCAGCTGACGGAACATGTTCTCATCGGCGGGTGTTTCCTGAGCTTTTCTGAAAGCGTCCCGCACCTTGTCGATGGAGATCGTCTGATCCAGCGAGGGGTTTGCCTTGTACCAGTTTCGCTCATCTGTCCAGTCGGCATCATCCGGCAGGCCGTAGAGCACCGGGTAAAAACGGGGATCATCCTTCCTGCCCTCGATGATGTCCAGGGCTTTTTGATGAACCTCCCAGCAGATGCTGTTCCGGTCGGTGCCCGCCGTTGTCAGCAGGAACCATAGGGGCTGCTTCCGGGCATCGCCGCTGCCCTGGGTCATAACATCGTAGAGTGCGCGGGTAGGCTGTGTATGCAGCTCATCAAAGATACAGGCGCTGACGTTCAGGCCGTGCTTGGTGGCCACTTCACTGGACAGCACCTGATAAATGCTTCCTGTTGGCTGGTAGACCATTCTTTTGGTGGAAGGAATGATCTTGATGCGCTTGCTGAGCGCCGGGGACTGCTTCACCATATCAACAGCAACATCGAACACAATCGCCGCCTGCTGACGGTCGCTGGCGCAGGAGTAAACCTCCGCCCGCCACTCGTCATCGTTGCAGAGCATGTTCAGGGCAATGGCAGCGCCGAGTTCACTTTTTCCGTTCTTCTTCGGGATCTCAATGTAGGCCGTGTTGTACTGCCGCATGGACGGATCATCGTCCCGGACGGTACCAAACACATCCCGGATGATCTTTTCCTGCCAGGGCAGCAGCTTGAACGGCTCCCCGTGGAATTCTCCCTTGGTATGCTTCAGGCACTTAATGAACTGCGTCACCCGGCGGGCTTTCGCTTCACTGAACATCCTGCCAGCCTCCCTTCAGGACGGATTCCATCGGGTCGTCGCTGGCTGCGCTGTCGCCGCTGTTGGCGTAGAGCCGCGCCCGGCTGGCAGGCGTCAGGCCGAACTCCGAGCAGAAGGACTGCATGATTTTCAGGTTCTGCATGGCGATTGACACCTGCGGCACCTGCTGTACATAGCCGCTTGGCGTTTTGAAGATGGTGCCGTGCTGGGAAAGGAATTCTTCAGCTTCCCGCCACCGGGCGTAAGCCTGGCAGTATCCGGCGAAGGCTTCCATATCATGTTCGGTGAGAACACCCATGGCAATCAGGGAGGGAGCCAGACGCTTCCATTCCTTCTTTGCTTCCGGCATCAGCCAGGCAGGACACTTCACGTTGTCCTGGGGCGGCGTCGGCTCATCCTTGTTCAGCGGTCGTCTGCCCTTGCCCCGGTCGCCTTCCAATTCTTTCAGGGCCGTGGGCAGGGGCTTTCTTCCTCTGGTGGCCATGGCGCGTCACCTCCGTTTCTCTCGAAAAGTGTGTTTCTGCACAGCTGTTACTGTGTCTGTGTGATCTCACTGTAGGAAATTGTGTGCCCGTCCCGCAGCACCGTGATCTCCTGTTCGGGGTACTCCGCGTGGAATCGCTCCACGATGACGGTTGCGTACTTGGGGTCGTGCTCCATCGTCCGGCAGATGCGGTCGGTCTGTTCGCAGGCCATGAGGGTGGAGCCGCTGCCGCCAAACAGATCCATCACCACCGCATTGGGCGCGGAACTGTTCTTGATGGGATAGGCCAGCAGCGGGATGGGCTTCATGGTCGGGTGATCGGCGCTCTTTTTCGGCTTATCGAAGTTACAGATGGTGGACTGCTTCCTATCCGAGAACCATTTGTGCTTGCCGTTTGGCAGCCAACCATAGAGCACAGGCTCATGCTGCCATTGATACGGGCTGCGGCCCAGCACCAGACTGTTCTTTACCCAGATGCATACCCCGGAGATGTGGAAGCCGCTCTCCTTGAACGCCCTGCGGAAGTTCAGCCCCTCGGTGTCAGCATGGAAGATGTACGCGCTGCCGCCCTCGGCCATATGCGCGGCCATGTTTTTGAAGGCTGCCAGCAGGAACAGGAAAAACTGCTCGTCGGCCATGGAGTCGTTCTGGATTTTCTTTCCGTCAGCGGATTCATAGGCCACATTGTAGGGCGGGTCAGTCACCACCAGATTGGCCTTAACGCCATCCATGAGCAGGTCAACGGTATCCGGATCAGTGCTGTCCCCGCACATCATGCGGTGTCGTCCCAGCGTCCAGATGTCGCCCGGCTGCACATAGGGCGTAAGCTCGTTCGGGTCGATATCGCAGTCGTCGTCATGAACATCCTTGTCATGCACCTTGCTGAACAGGTCATCCACCTCGGCGGCGTCAAAGCCCGTCGCCCCCAGGTCATAACCGGAAAGCTGCAAGTCCTGCAAAAGCTCCGCCAGGGCCACCGGCTCCCAGTCGCCCGTGGCCTTGTTGAGGGCGATGTTCAGGGCCTTTTCATCTGCGGGATTCTCGATGTGCACCACAACGCAGTCCACCTCATGAGCGCCCTCAGCCTTCAGCACCTTATACCGCTGATGCCCGCCGACGATGTTGCCCGTGACCTCGTTCCACACGATGGGGTCGACATAGCCGAAGTCGTGCAGGCTGCGTTTGATTTTCTCATACGCCAGGTCGCCGGGCTTCAGGTCTTTCCTGGGGTTGTACTTCGCGGGCTTCAGCATCTCAATCGGCATCGTCCGCATGTTCAGATTCGTATTCATCGTTTACCTCCAATACAAGAAACCAGTCAAGATAACAGCCAAGATAAAAATGGTTAAAACGAGTACCATTCAAGAAACCAGTCAAGATAACATGCAACTTCTTGATAATTTGCGCCAAGCGGCGTATAATAGACAGGAAAGCGAGGTGCTTTACTTGGAACATTATGTACCGCCATTTTCCATCACCAATCAGATGCTGACGCTGGTTGCTCAGATTGCCGAAAAAACAGGAAGGGTCACCGGCTACCGCTCCTTTGAAACTAAACCCCATCTGCGGCGCAATAACCGCATTCGCTCCATTCATTCCTCCCTGGCCATCGAAGCTAATTCGCTATCTCTGGACGAGGTGAAAAGCGTCATCAGCGGGAAGGCGGTCATTGGCCCGCAGAAAGAAATCCAGGAAGTCAAAAATGCCTATCAGGCTTACGATATGCTGGGTTCGTTCGATCCTTACTCTCTGGATGATCTTAAAAAGCTGCATGGCGCAATGACCTACCTGACAGTGCAGGAATCCGGTGTGTTTCGCAACCACAACGAGGGTGTATTCAACGGCGACAGATGTATTTTCATGGCCCCGCCACCGGAGTTCGTGCCCGACCAAATGCGGTCGCTATTCGATTGGATGAAGGTTGCACGCAGCGACGTGCATCCACTGATCCTGTCCTGCGTGTTCCACTATGAATTTGTGTTTATCCATCCCTTCGAGGATGGCAATGGACGCATGGCTCGTCTCTGGCAGACGGCTCTGCTCTCTGAATGGAATCCTATTTTCCAGTATCTGCCGCTTGAAAGCCGCATCCATGAATTTCAGGATGGATATTATGATGCTATCTCTGCCTGTCATGCTGCGGGGAATTCTGATGCGTTCATCACCTTCATGCTCGATAAGATCGACATGACATTGGATTGGGCGCTTAATCAAGTTTCGGAAAAGGACGCCTATCTTACCGCCGAGGTGCAAAAGCTGGTGGAAATTATGGAATATGACGTGCCTTACTCCGCCGCACAGCTTATGGAGAAACTGGGGCTAAAATCGCGGGATAACTTCCGCAAACTGTATTTGCTTCCCGCGCTGGATCAGGGGCTGATCGTTATGGGGATTCCAGATAAGCCCACCAGCCGCAACCAGACCTACATCCGAAAGTAATCGCATACCATCGTCTCCTTCGCCGTCCTTCGGGACGGTCTTTTTTATGCCTTTTGGGGCCGATACCCCTACCCCCGAATTTGTCGGAAATTCACGCGTGAGGGGGGCGCGGTCTCCGCCAGGCACACCCAGGGATCTGACCCCCCCTCCCGGGCACACCTCGGCCCGGCGGCTGGGCACACCGACCTGCCCGCCGACTTCGCCAGAGCAAAGTGGAGAAGTGTGCCACCCGCCGGACTTTCGCAGAGCAAAGTCGGAAAGTGTGCCCGGCGGCGGTTCCGGGCGGCGGATCGGTGTGCCCGCCCGGGCGGCAAAAACCGCCCGCCCGGCGAAAAAACCGGGGTTTTTTCGTTTATTTGCCCAAAACCATCTTGCAATTTGCACC
>ERZ780226.436-NODE-436-length-38182-cov-15.542844_pt1 | contig 38182 bp, 40 predicted proteins | sample MGYA00511165_ERZ780226 | MGnify/ENA primary metagenome ERZ780226 (study PRJEB29588, sample SAMEA2152373) | human gut metagenome | biome: human gut; feature: human-associated habitat; material: faeces | place: Denmark | collected 2008/2010 ...
AGAGAATCGAACTCCCAACAGTGGTTTTGGAGACCATTATTATACCATTTAACTATACCCCTAGGTCACATTAATTATTTTACAGTGTTTATCATAATTTGTCAAATATTTATATATAATTTTATAGGTGATTTATATGCTTATTAAATATAATACAAAAGAATTGGAACTTCTTGCAAGATTAATGAGGGCTGAGGCGACTGGTGAGGGAAATCTTGGTATGCTTATGGTTGGTAATGTTGGTATTAATAGAATTATTGCAGATTGTTTGGATTTTAAAAATATAAGAAGTATTCCTGACATGATATATCAAACACCAGGTGGCTTTTCTGGAAAAGATAGTCCGCTATTTTTTAGTAATCCAACCACAAAAGAAAAACAGTTAGCAGAGAGAACTATAAGAGGTGAAACTTTTTTCCCTGCCACTAATGCTTTATGGTTTTATGCTCCTAAAACGGGTACTGTTTGTAGATCAACTTGGTATGATCAAAAACTAACAGGTAAGTATAAAAGTCATTGTTTCTATGAACCAGCTTCTGGCATTTGCAAGAATTTACATTAAAAAATCTATAAATGATGTGAAATTTAAGTTATAACATCAAAATATAGATTTTTTTATTATACAGGTATTTTTATTATTTGACCTATACTTAACAAATTATTCGTCAAATTATTCAATTTTTTGATTTCATTTATGGTTGTGTTATACTCTCTTGCTATCGAATATAAACTATCTCCTCTTTTTACAGTATATGTAGTGATGTCACTTGTTGTAGATGGAAGTTTAAGTTTATCGCCTATATTTAGTGTATTACTTGTTAAATTGTTTAATCTTTTGATTTCATCTACTGTTGTATTGTTTGATAATGCAATTGAATATAAACTATCTCCTTTTTTTACTATATATGTATTTGGTTCTGTTACTACCTCAACTTCAACTAATGAAGTAGGCATTTTTAATACCTGACCTATTTCTAAATTATTAGAAGTAAGATTGTTTATTTTCTTTATTTCAGATACTGTCGTATTATATTTTCTTGCAATTGAATATAGATTGTCGCCTCTTTTTACTACATAATCATTTTCTCCAATTATTTCTTCACCAGCAAGCGTTGGTAATTTTAAAATTTGACCTACATACAATTCATAATCAGTTAGTTTATTTAAATCTATTAGTTGTTGAACGGGTATATTATTCTTTTTCGCTATAGAATCTAACGTATCACCATACTCCACTACATAAGTATTGGTAGGTGCTGCTATGTCGACTTCTGCTTCGAATTCTTTTTTTACTGGTATTTTTAAAGTTTGACCTACATTTAAAACATTAGAACTTAGATTGTTTAATCTTTTAATTGAATCAACTGTTGTGTTATATTTAGATGCTATTGAATATAAACTATCTCCTTTTTGAACTACATAATTTATGTTAGTTCCTGTTGATTCAACAAAACCAGGTATAATTAGTTTTTGACCTATACTTATTAAATTATTTTGTAAATTATTTGCTGATTTTAAATTATTTACGTCTATTCCAAATTTTTTGGCTATTGAGTATAAACTGTCGCCTCTTTTTACTACGTATATTGAACTTTCACTGACTTGATCATATGGTGCTCCTACGTAACTAGCCACTGCTCTAACTGTTGCTTCTGCCAAATTTTGCCAATTATTCTTTATGAAATTAGCATCTTTTATATTATCTACAAATCCATACTCAATAAGTACAGGTTCTGTTTTACCAGTTAATCTGTGTATAAAATAATAATCTTTTGAGGGATCAGATGGTAATCTTCTTTGATACCATTTTCTTATTGGTTGACCTGTTTTGGCAATCTCTTCTAAGATAAGTTTAGATAAAGCATCATTGTTTCTGAGTGCATATACTGCTTCAGCGCCTGTGCCACCAGGCAATAATCAAAGTGTAACGTTTTGCTATTTTTTTGATAAATTCATTATATAATTTCCAACTACTTCTTTATTTTCATTTATCTCTTGTTGTAAATTCGACCAATCATTTTTCAGTTTTTCTACTTCATCTTTATATTTATCTGTAAAGTGTTCATTAATTTCCCAATGAAGGTAATCTTTATATTTATTAGTATAATCTTCTGTTAACTTATTTTTATCTACCCTAGAACATAATAGTGTAAATCCCATGAATATACAAAAAGCATCTATATGGTCTTTATTATCATTAGTTAAATATATTAAAGATGAATATATTAATATTTCTAAAAAATAAGCAATTAGATAAAAATATAAAGCAAATAAATCTTCATCATTATTTTTATTAACTTCTATCATCATACTAACTACAATTGAACTATGTGTATACAAACATAACTTTTCATAAGTTTCTTCTAATAATGATTGTAATTCATCATCCTCAAATTCTTCAAATAAAACTGGATTAATTTCTTTTAATTTAGATTTAAAATTATTTAATATTGCTGTAGGACGAGTATTTTTGCTTTTACCACATTTTTCTAAATTTTTAAATTCTTCAAATGTCTCTGTTGGGTCAAAAAATATCATCATTGCCATCATTATTTTTTCCATACACGAACGCATCAATGTTGCAGAATCCACTAAGTCTTTTTTTCTTAAAAGTTTATAAACATTATTAATTGTATTATTAGCTTGTTGTAATAGATTAATTGTTTCAATACTAACATCTTCTGTAACCGATAAATTCTTCAGATATTTCTTTATATATCTTCTCATTGGTTTTACAAAATTAGTCTTTACTAATTGTTCAACAAATATCATATTCTTTTCTTCCATTTTGTTCCCCCTATAAGTAGTTTATCTATTTCTATGTTTACTTTGTTCCTATTGGAACAAAGTTTTTAAATATTATTTAATATACTAAATTTGTAAATTATTTCAATATTTTTATCTTTATCTATTACTATTTTATCAATGATAGCTTGCATTAATTCCCTAGTTGGATTTTCTAAGTCAATTAATGCTTCTATTTTATCCTCATATTTTTTTACATCATCTGTCTTATTTTGCATATCCTTTTCATCTGCCTTTAATTTCTTTATTTCAGTCCTTGATTTAGTTAACAATACTTCAGTTTCATTAGCTATTCTTTTATACATCTCATCTGATACTAATCCTCTAAACTTATCTTCATATAGCATATCTAATTTATTAAGAAGATCTTTTTCTTTTTTTTCTAAATCAAATATTCTTGCTTCTATTTTAAGATTATTTTTCTTTCTATCTTTTAATTCAAGTGCAAGATTTGGTACATTAATTGCTTCCAAATACTTTTTACATGTGTTTTTAATAACTTCTAGTAATGCTTCTTCTAATTTATCATAAGGCATAAAATGTGGATAACATAAATGTCTTCTTGGATCTCTTGAATACTTATTACAATTAATTGTCCAATAATCATGATTCTTTCTATAAGTAATAGTTAGTGTATTGCTGCATTCCTTACAATATAATAGATTTTCAAATAATCTTTTTTCTCTTTTAGTTATATTAGTAATATTGGTTCTTTTAACATTTCCTTGTATTTTTTCAAAAATCATTCTATCTACAAGAGGTTCATGAGTATTTTTAACTATAATCCAATTTTCTTTTGGAACGGCCAATTTCTTTTTAGTTTTATACCCTCTTTTATACTGAATATTTTGAACCATATCACCAACATACATTTGATTTTTAAGTATCTTTTTAACAGAAGATATTGTCCAAATAGAATTATATTTACTCCTTGCGCGAGGATTTTTTCTTTTGAGACTACTTGGTGTTTTAATTTTACTATCATTTAAATAAGTAGTTATTTCTGATAAACCAACTCCATCATTAGCCATTTCAAATATTTTCTTAACCACAGGTGCATATTCAGGATCTGGTAGTAGGTGTCCTTTATCATTAGGATCTCTCATATATCCATAACTTGGAGCACTACCAATAAATTTTCCTTTTCTTTTTTTATATTCTAATACATTTCTAATTTTAACTGAATTTTGTTTACTATAAAAATCATTACATGCAAATATAAACATTACAGAATCATTACTTGATTTTAATTTAAAATTATCATAACTTTCTTGTATAGATATAAATCTTATACCATTTTCAGGAAAATAATTTTCAACATAATAACCTGTTAGTATATGATCTCTTCCTAATCTTGATAAATCTTTAACTATTACAAGATTTATGAGTCCTTTTTTCAAATCTTCCATCATTAGATTAAACCCTGGTCTATCAAAATCAGTACCGGAATAACCATCATCAACATATTCTCCTACAAAGATAAAACCATTATCTTTTACAAATTTCATTAGTATATTTCTTTGATTAAGGACACTCTCGCTTTCTGCTTCGTAAGATTTTCCTTGATCGGCTTCAGATAATCTTATATATATTCCTGCTTTGTAAAACTCTGGTGCTTTTACTGTATTGTTATACATTTATACTCCTTTCTTCTTGTATAACAAATTAAAGCCAATTATATTGTACCATAAAGAACAATATAACACCATTGTTCTACTCATTATCCATCACTCTTTTTATATAATTAGTTATCAACAAGATTAAATCAGGAGAATCTTTTTTAAATGTTTCTATTATATTAAACATAAGTCACCTCTTTATAGTGTATGACTTTGTTAAACAATAAATTATTCATCTCCTTTTGTTATTTCATTTATTAATGCTTCTAATTCTTTAATTTCTTCTTCACTCATAGGTTCAGATACTGTAGATTTACCATTCCAAGATATGATATTACCTTCATCATCATATTCTATAGCAGGACCTATATTTTTTCTTATATTATTATTTTTATTATATTGTTTAAAGTTTTCTTGAATACTGGTATTAAGATTTTCTTGTATATCTGATATTCTTTTTTTGAATACCTCTGATATTATGATTTTTCTCTTGTCATCATTTTTTTCTTTATTACTGTGCTTTACAACAATATAACCATATTTAGATAAACTACTTATACTCTTTGATATTGTCTGTTTACTAACTCCAAATTTCTCACTAAGATATCTATTTTTAGCCCAACAATATCCTTTTTTCTTGCAAAGTGACAAAATGTAAATTAATAGTAATCTTTGAAGTGTTGTTAAATTCTTATCTCCTAATAAACTTGTTGGAAAAACTAATTTAATAAAAGGTTCAATATCTCTTTCCATATTCATTGATATAAGATTACCTTAATAGTCTATTATTTGTCAGTCTTTTAGAGCATAAGAAAAAGAACTGAACAAAGAATAGTACAGCAATTCTAGAAATACTCTAGTACTTCCGTTTAATTTTGGCACTTCATTCTTGTTAAGTTCTTTATAAGAACATTGCATAAACTTCCTTAAGTAAAAAGTCGACTCTTCTCGAGTACACTCGTCGTACCCTAACTTAATTATAGCAAATTTTTACAAAATTTTCAATTTTGTCCACTTAAATTATTACTTAAAAAAGTAAATGTAACTTTAGATAGTAATTTTTTAAAAGTTGCATTTAGTTCTTTAATATTATTTAATATATTCTTATCAATTGTTTTCTTATTAAAAATTGAAAGGATGTTTTATATGAAAAAAGAAAGATTAACAATTGAAAACAGAATGTTAATTGAACAACTATTGAAACTAAATTATAAATTAAAAGATATTGCTGATGCTATTGATTCAACTTCTTCCACTGTTTCTAGAGAAATTAAAAAAAGAAGAATTTGCAGTAAAGGTAATCTTAAAGAATGTGACAAATTAAAAAGATTTCCTTATGTGTGTTCATGTTGCAGTCTTAAAATAAATTGCCATAAAAAGAAATACTATTATAATTATAAAAAAGCACAAGAAAATTATGATTATCTATTACATTATTCTAGGAAAGGAGTTGATATGTCTATTGATGAAATAGAATATTGGAATGATTATTTAACTAACAAATTAAAAAACAAAAATCAACCAATCTTACATTTATACAATACTATAGAAAAAGAATTTCCAAAATCCATTCAAACTTTTTATAACTATGTTCATGGAGGTTTTTTTTCAAACATAAACGATGAAATGTTACCTAGATCCTATAGCTACAAACCTAGAAAAAGAAAAGATGAAGCTCCAACTATAAGATATGATAATCCAACAAGAAAAGGTCGCACATTAAAAGAATTAGAGGAATATTTAACAATAAATCCAAATGCAAATATAGTTGAAATGGATACTGTTATTGGAAAATTTGAAGATAAGAAATGCATACTAACTTTTTATTTTAGAAATAGTAAACTAATGCTGATGTTTCTTATAAATAAGTACAAAACCTCAGAAGTTAAAAGAATTTTTAATTATCTTAGAAAAAAATTAGGTACAACAAAATACAAAGAATTATTTGAGATTATTCTTACTGATAATGGTTGGGAATTCTCTAAACCATTAGATATAGAAATTGATCCTATTACAGGTGAAAAAATAATAAATGTGTTTTATTGTGAACCATATTCTTCATGGCAAAAAGGTGGTATAGAAAGAAACCATGAGTTTATAAGATATATAATACCAAAAGGTATTACTTTTGATAATTTAAATAATGAAAATATTATAAATATGATGAATAATATAAATAATGTCAAAAGAAAAAGTATGGAGTTTAAAACACCATACTTAGTCTTTACAAAAATTTATGGAGAGAAAATTTCCAAAACTCTCCATCTTCATCATATTGATGAAGAAGACGTTGATTTAAGTTATAAAATACTTAAATAATCAACAGATTGAAAATAAGAAAACAATTGATATTTCAAAACTAATAACTTACATTTAATTTTTGAAATTATCTTCAAAATACTTTTTCGAATGCATTAATTCCCTTTTTCGATTACTATTTTATCTAAATTTACAAAAAATGCAAGTATAAAACTTGCATTTAGCTTAATATTACCAGTATCTTATTTAACTTGCATTTACTTCTTAAAGTAACTTTGTCCACTTAAATATTTTATAAAAAAATTAATCATCAACATCATAATCTTGATTGAATATATCATCAACAGTAATATCATTATTAATTTCCATGTCAGAATAATCATAATCAATACTTTCAGAAGCAATTTCTTTGATAAATTCATTTAAGTCATCATCAAGAATTGCTTCAACACAAATTGAATCTATTATTGAATTATAATCTATAATTATGTCTTCCATTTTATAACCCATAATCTTAATATCATCAATTAACTCTTCAGCTTTTGAATACAATTTTTCCTCAATTTGTAATTCCAAGTTTGAAATATAATTATCATCAATCTCTAAGTTTTTTATCTCATTACCCTTAAACTTATCATTTGGTGATGTATTACTAATTATATCACTTGCATATTCTTCACCGTATGAAATTAATTTATTCTCTAGTGAATTTTTATAAATTGTATTAAAATTAATTTCTATAACATCTTTAGATAATTCTGTATTTGAGTAGTATTTTAATAAATCTTCTATGTAATAGTAATCTGATTTAGAGCATCTTTTTGAAACTAGAGAGATATTATTCAAAATTGACTGTAAACCATAAAAAGATTGTATTTTTTTATTTAATAATAATTTAATGTGATAATCTCCACCTAAATTAGTCTCAAAAAAACTAAGAAGATAATCCTTTATATTAATATCACAATAGTTATTTTTCAAAATAAAATTTATTTTCTTTTTAATATTTAAATTTTCACTATCTATATGTGAATTATACTGACTATAACATAATAATCCTTCAAAATTATGAATGCTTTTACTTAACAAATCTGGATATATATTTGCTATTTTTTCTATTTGTTCTATATAGATTGAATTTTCATAAATCTTTTTTAATTCTGCTAAATTATCTAAAAGGTAATTTTGAATATAATCATTTATTGATGGATTTAAAACACTAAGGTATTTTTTCTTTCCTAATATAGCAATACCTATTAATGATTTACTTAACCTATTAATAGAATCTTCAAAACTATATTTTTCCACTTCATAATTGCAAGCACACAAAAAATTAGTAACAGATTTATGTATTACATCAATTGGAACATAGTTGTTACCAAGAGTATATAACTGATACATTAATATTACATCACATACTTCTATTCTTTCAAACTCACTTTTCCATATGCCCTTAGGATTGTTAAGTGATTCAATTAAATAATCATAAAAATCATCATCTCTTTTGTTAGCATTCTTCGCACACATCTCTATAATGCGTGTATTAAATGATTTATGGTTAATTATTGAATTATACTTTCTATTTTCCTTGACAGATTGATAAGACTTCTTAGTAACATTATTATGATACATAAGATTATACAAAATTCTTGCTCTATCCAAATGGCTTATATCATTAACATCTATTAAGCATTCTTTAATACCTAATTCATCCAGTAACTTTTCAAATTCTTCTTTTTCATGTTTAGCTTTATTCAAAATTGTAATTCTACTATTTAGTATCACTTTTTTATTATTAAATATTGTTGTAAGTTTTAACAAATTTTTTAATTCATTAATTAATTTGTCATCTAAAGATAAAGAAGTTTGTCCTAAAAAATCATCCAAAAAAATTATTTCTGGATCATCATTTTGATGTACAGATTCGATTAGTTTTGATAAATCATTATTAGAAACTGTTGTTAACTTATATGCTTTATTACTTGCCAAAAGATATCTTATTAACATCTTCGAAGTTATTGTTTTACCAATTCCTGGATCACCAACAAATAAAATTATACCATTTGAATTAATAATATCAACAGCCTTATAATAAGCTTTTGTTTCAACAAAATATTTTGACTCTTTTTCAAAATCATTAATAATAACCTTGCTAATAGCATCAGAGTATCTATTTAAATATAAATCTAGAACAACAGATGAAGACAACCATAGTTTATGATTCTTTTTTAATACATCTACATTACTTTCTTCTGATAAGAAATCATCTATATCATTTTTACCTATAATATAAGAATAATCATTCATATATTTACTAAATATATCAAAAATATCTTTAGTAATAGTTTCACCTAATTCAGCAGTAGTAAGCAAATAGTATTTTTCAAAGTTTTGCGTTTCTATTTTTTTATATTCATTTTTACATATAGTTTTTAATTTTGATGAATCTTTATATCTTTTACATTGGCAAATAATTTTTTTATCTAGACTTATTAAATCTATACCATCATCTTTTCCAGGACCAAATCTTTTAAATTTTATATTTAACTTTTTCTCCATAAAATCCATACAAAACTTTTCAAACTCTAATGGATCCAAATTCATTAAATTAAACATTACCATTACCTCCTAAAAGCAAAAAAGTGCAATACAAAACCAACAAATATGATCTGTACTAGCACCATTATTCTTTAATTTACAATTTTATTCTTTATATATTTTGACAATTCATTATTCGTACAATAAATATAGCATCCTTTCATACCTCTAGTCATTAATGTTCTATATGTATTTTTAATAATTGAATCAGCTATTTTATTTGCTTCTTCTTGTCCTTGTTCTTTAACTATTTTATTTATACCTTTTAAAGATTGATCAGTTTTAGCTCTTTTTGTATAATCAGTAATTATATGATCATTTTCATATCTCATGTCATCACCAATAATAACACCGACATAATCAAACTCTAATCCTTGACAAGTATGGATACATCCTGCTTCATTGACAGAATTAGGATCAATAGCCCATGTTTGAGAATTACCTAAATTCCAACTTATTTCAAAGTCATGCTCAGGAATAACTATATCATGAATACTAGAATTATTTTTTGCATTCCCATCTTTTATCCAATCCCAACAATAACCAGCAACTATTCTTGATTTATTATTAATTGCATTCTTTTCTTCAATAGCTTTTCTCATTTCATTTGGATCATCAAATACTTTAAAATCATAATCAAATCCATCTATATTAAAATTAGCTGTTTCTTTTATTTCCAATATATTGTTTAACCATGCTATATATCCATCTGAACCATTACATCTAAATTGACTATCTAACTCATATGTATAAATACCAGCACCTAATTCATTAGCATATTTCTTAATCATATCTTCACTACCAATATCCTTAAGAGTCACTTTTTGATTTTCATCTATAAAGAATATTGAAAATTTAGAAGTATTAATAATTTCTTTAATTTGATTTTCACCTTTATTTTGAAACATTCCAGATTTAGCATTTAATCTATGTGCTTCATCTACTACTAATACATCTAATTTATTGCTCTCTTCATCAACAAAATTTCCAGATCCTTGAAATAAGTGATTAATATATGTTTGAGTATAATTACCTCTTAACTTAGCAGAGAACACACTTCTTGGAGCTGCATTCTTGGTTACATAAAAGCAAGTCATATTTCTGTTATTAAACTCAACCAACAAATTAATAGCAAGTACAGATTTACCAGTACCTGGCCCACCTCTAACTATCATTACATTCTTTTTATTACTAGATACTGTATCAATAGCATTGCTTAAAGCATATTCATATATAATCTTTTGCTCATCAATCATATAAAATTCTTTATTACCTTTAAGCATTTGTGTTAAAGAATCTTGTAACATTTTAGATGGTCTAATTCTTCCATGATCTATTTCATATAAAATACTTCCATCATCACCATTTTCAATATATTTTTTAATAAAGTCTCTTAATTTGATTACATCATTATGTCCAAATAATGGTGCTTTAGATGTATACTCTTTATAATTATCAGATAATAACGTATCATCATTTTCAAAATAATAATTATGTAAATATGCACATGGTACTACATTAATATCCTTTAATTGGACTGATTCATTATAATCTTTGATTAAATTTGCATAAGTCATAGCCTGATATGATGGATGATTAACATCTCTTAATCCACCACCAGTGTAAGTATTAACTTTATATACACCATCAAGTTTACCAACTTCAGTCGCTTTATCCCATTGTTTTAATTCGACAATAACAACATTAGATTTACTATTATTAAATCCCGATATCATAAAATCTATTCTACAACCAGTTGGTGGAATATTATATTCAATAGCAATACCAATATTATTTGGTATTTCATTATCACTTAATACGCCTCTCATATATTGCATAGAATTCTTCCATGAATTAAATTCCGGTGCACTTGGTTTTCTTTTAATTTTTTCAATATACTTATTTCTTATTTTGTCAGCAATTATTCCCAAGTCAACATCGTTAATAAATCCTGATTTTATTCCTTCATATACTAACATACTACCTCTCCACCATTTCTTCTAATTTTTCTTGTTCTATAGCAAGATTAGTAATATCAAGCCTAGTGCTTTTACTGTTATCTTTTATAGTTTTAAAATTAGCATTTATTTTTTGAACATATCTATTGCTTATTAAATCGTCATAATAGACTTCTATAACTATTTTTCTATTATTCTCATTATTAACATCAAGGCAAAAAATTAAGTCAATCCAAACAAACTCTTCTTTCCTTATAAAAGCTTGATATCTATTAAGTGAGAAATCTCTATCAATTTCATCATCAACTTTTATTAAAATATTTATATTTCTTCCATGATTCAAACCGATATTTTCAATTTTAAAAAATACGTGATGTAAGTCGCCATCTTCTTTTAGTTTTATTTCATGGTTATATTTGCAATTAACTGTTATTTGATTACTTAAAACATAATCAAATATAGGAGCATTTTGTATTCTCTTATCATCATTGTTATTTTCTATTTGTATCCTAATTTGCTTAAGAGTAATTAAAACAAGTATGACACCACTTATAATTGCACCTACAATACCAACAATATATGAACTAACAAAGTTAAACCACCGATTAGTATCAATACCATTTGTATAGCCTAATTTAGTAGGTATATCATATTTATCCAAATAATAAATAATAATGGGAATAAAGTACACAATCAAAAACAATATATATAAAGTTCGTTCAACAAGACTTCTTGATTGTTTATACATTTTAACACACCCATATATTGAAACGACAGTAATAACTATGATAATAATGTAACTTAGGACTTTAATCATGTTCTCACCTACAACCTATTATATTTTGTACTCTTTCCTTTAGCCTTTTCAACAGGATATTTTTTTGCTGTTTTTTCCATTTTATCTAAAACTATTTGTTTAGGATCTACTCCTAATTTATCCGCCATTAATAAACAATAGTTAATTACATCTGCCAGTTCTTCCTTTACTTCATCTAGATTGTATTCATTATTCCATTGAAAGCACTCCAACAATTCACTTGCTTCGATAGAAATACTTTTAGCTAAATTTTCTGGTGAATGAAATTGATCCCAGTCTCTCTCTTTTGTAAACTCAACTATTTTTTTTGTTAATTCCTGCATACTACTACCTCACTTACTAATCAAACAACTCTTTAACAATCAAATCTTGTGAATGTAAATTATTATTTTTACCTAATAATAAATTTTCATAAAATTTAACTAAATAACTACTATCTTCCTTAATATTTAAATAGTTATTAAAATAATTACTTCTAACTAAAGCATTCCTAAAATAAACTGATTTATCTTTAAATAAAGTATTATTCACATTATAGCCTAGACTAATTAAATATTTTTCAATAAATAGAGCTGTTGTTCTAGTATTTCCTTCTCTAAAAGGATGTACTTGCCATATACTAGATGAAAACTTAGTAATATTATTTATTACTTTTACAACACTCATATCTTTATAATTCTTTTCTTTTTCTAAAGATATATCATATTCTAATGATTCTTTTAATGTCTTACAATCACCATAAGCAACTGAATCATTATTAAGTATTTTTTCATGTTTAGAAAAATCTATTTTTCTAAATTCACCGGCAAATTCATAAACATCTTGAAATAAATATTTATGAATATATTTTAAATAATCTACAGACAACTCAAAATTATCAATTTGTAATAATTCAACAATTCTTGTAGATACAAAATCACACTCTAATTCATTATGATTTAATTCTTGTTTTTTATCTTTTTCAATGTAATATTCTCTTAGTTCTTCTTCTACTTGTTTAATAGTTAAATTACCACTAACATTTTCTTCTAACAATTTTTCTAAATATTTAGAAGGCTTTAAATTATCTACTTCTTGAAGACCTATAGCCATATCCCACTCTAGTTGTTTTACATATCCTTTTGGTTTAGTTTCTTCTGTATATTCAATGTTACTTGAATCCAATTCTTTTTCACTCATTTAATTAACCTCCTATCTCACTGCATAATCTACTAAAGTTCTAACTTTTTCATATATATTAAATACTTTAGAATACTCTAATAATTTATCTATATCTTTTTCACTGTTATTAAAATAATCATGTAATATATTATTTTGTAATTCTAAATCAAAATCATCATTTTTTAGCATATCACATATGCATCTTTCAGCATTATATATTTTAATTGGATTATTAAACATATTATTAATTTCAATAATTCCAATATCATAGTATTTATCTGCAACATAATGTACTTTATAATTACTTAATACTCTTTTCTTACTATTAACTGTTATTTCTATTTCTTCTGGTAATTCTTTAATTAAACCTATCATACTTAGCGCTGTCTTATATGAATATATGGCATCAGGATATTTTTTTTGAAAAACATATTCATCATCAACTAACAAATTACTATCTATGTATAATCCATGAGAAACTTTTTTTATTAAACCATTATCAACATATTTTTTTATTAATGGTTTACTAATATTTAGTTTTAAAAAATCTGATGTAGATATGTATCCACGATTAGCATCTAAAAACTGTTTAATTTTATTTTCATTAGTCATAGAATCACCATTTACTTTCATAACAACATTATATCATTTTATTATATTTAGGTAAACTAATTTTACACAATAAAAATAATAAATTTTTGATAACTGTCAGCGACTATTTTTATGGGTTTTAGGGATACTCCATAACAAGCATCAATAGGTGTGTCAACACCATGCTTGATTTATTGTACAAGACCAGTAAGTAACCTCTAGTGAGGCGGTAATTTTTTTCAATTTTTTCTTAATATTTCTTACAAAAAAATAGCACTAATTTTATTTCAAATTAGTGCTATATTAAAAATAATTTTTCATGTTCAGATAATCGTAATATAATATCTTTATCTTCATCAATATTATCATGCATAGAAATACTTTGATTTAAAATCGCAGCAATGTATTGAAATTTTTCTTGCTTAATTAATTCAATAGTTTGATAAAAATCATTTTGATAAATACTTTCTAATACATCATGAACAACAAACTTAGGGCAAGGAATATTCATTGTTTTAGAATATTTAATATATGCCAAATCAAAAGATATAATTGCAGTTTTTCTTGTTCCTGTGCTAAAACTTCCATCTACATTTGAAATTGATAAAGGAAAACCATTATCATTATAATATAAAAAGTACTCTGCTCCTGCAGTTTTTTTTGAATATTCAGTAAAATATGAATTAAATATTTTCAAATTTTCTTGGACATTGTTATTATTTTTATTTTTTTCTAATTCTCCTTCTAGATCCTTTCTAAACGCCTCCAATTTTGTATCATATTCAAAATAAATATCCCTTGCATTATAACATTCTCCCAACCTAGTTTGATAATTATTTAAACTATCCTGCAAATTAAGATAATCATCTAAATTACCACTCTCAATTAAAAACATATAATCTTTATTTTGCTCGTAAAATTCTTCTTTCTTCTTATTTATATCATTCAATTTTTGATTTTTAATTTCTAATAATTTTCTATATGTACTTATTTGATTTTTATTTAATTCACTATTAAATAAAACAAGTTCTTCAAATTTTTTATTTAAATTAGAAATATTAAGTTTTACATCATCATAAAATTCTTTAAGAGATTCCATATCAATTTTTTCAGTATTTGAGATTTCTTTTTCTAAATTTTCTTCTAGAATTTTAATATCAAACAATAACTTTTCACACTCACGATTAAGCATTGAATATTGTTTCCTATTTTCCATTATTTTATCTTCATTTAAAACAATTTTATTGTTAATATAAGTTTGTTGTAAGGCTTCCAATTCTTTTACCTTAGCCGTAAGTACACTTATTTTAGCATCAATTTGATTTAAATCTACATATTTTAAACTCTGTTTTACCATTTTATACTGATTTTCTAAATCCTTAATAGATTCACGTAATTTTAAAATATCATTTTCTATTTCTATATTTTTGAATTTAAAAATATGATTATATATATTTTGATACTCATCATTTGTACAGTGATCATTAAAATATAAGAACCTATTATTATCACCATTCATATTTACTCTGATATATTTACCAATAATTTTTCTAAATGTAGGAATATTGTCATCGTTTTCAAACACAATTTTATTTAATTCAATTACATAATCATTATAATTATATTTTTGATTATCAATATAGCGTGCACCATTTTGAAAAAGTTCAACAACTAAACTTATTCTTTTTTTTGATACTGAATTTATACAAACCATTTCTATAGTTACCTTTGAATCCTCTATATATTTTTTTAATTTATTATTAATAGATGAAGTTTCAGGGTCTGTATATATTGCTTTTCTATCTCTTGCTCCAAAACAGATATCAATTAATCTTAAAAATGTTGTTTTACCTACACCATTACCTTTCTTACTATTACTTTCATCTACAATTAAATTTAAACCATCTAAATTAAATTTAATATCTCTTATGACTTTTTGGATCGGGAATGTTTCTTTAATAATTAAATTATCTATTAACATATTACAATCACATCCCTTTCTATTTTTATTTTATTAACAAGAAACAAAAAATTAAGTGCATATAAAAAATCATAATATTTAATTTCATTATTTATTTTGAGCATTTCATTATATAACTCTCTTATATGATATTGATTACTCTTAAGTTGCTTATAAACTAAAACAGACAAATAATATATAGTTTGCGTTGGCCTCACATTTTTATTTATTAGCAACATAATTTCACCACCTTAGTTTTTATTTGGTTTTTTTAATATTTGACATTTTTCAAATACATAAAGTACAATTTGGCTTATTGAATACCTTATATCTTCATTACAGTATCTGTTTTTATCATTAAGATTAATATGGCTCATAAGCCTATTTTCAATTGCAAATAAAATTTCATCGCCACTATATTCGGGATGTGATGCTGATAATTCACAATATATTGTTTTTATTACCCTTATTAATTTAATAGAGTCATTTTCTAATGATTTATTAACTATTTCATCGATATCAGATAAATATATTCCTAAATCTTCGTATAATTCTTTATGAATCATTATTTTATTATATTCAATTTTTTCTAATAATTCCACAGGTAATTCTTTCACATTCATATCCACTAGTGACGAATTATTTTCATCAATAATATCTTTACATAACTTAGATAGAAGCTCATATTTTAAAGGTTGTTGATAAAAATTTAATGTATTATTATTTCCACTGACATTAATTCCATTATCGCCTGTTTTTTGCATTGTATCTACAATTCCCATGACTACACCTTGTAATTAAAAGTTATTATTATCTCCAACGTTATTTATAGAATTATTGCCAGATTTTTGATTAACCCCTTTGAAAACTTTTTTACTATAATTTCCATTTATTACATTAATAGTCTTATTATAATATTTAAAACTCATACCTGCGCATAATGCAGAAATTACTGTACACACAATTGAAACTATGTCACTTACTTCCATAAATACCTCCCTACTAATACTGCATTCCAACAAATTTATTATATCATTTATTTAGTTTATTGTATATTTATTATTACTATTTTTAATATTTTTTACATACAAAAGCACTATCAACATTGATAGTGCCAGCTTTAATAATATTTTTCTAATTTTAATGGATTTCTATCAGTAATTTTTAGATTATATTTTATGTTTAATATCATTTCTATAGATGGTAAGATCACATCAATATTGCATCTACAATTAAAAATATCTACTGCAGAATTAATATGATTATATAACTTACTGTCATCTAAACATCCTCTTGAATAACTATTTGCAATATAAAATGCTACTGCATCTGGTATTACATATTTAATCATATACTCTTTAAAATTATCATAGAAAGGTAAATATTTTTCTTGAAACTCTTCATCAGATATATTTCCTTTATCCATTAATTCATGTTCTTTTGCGTAACTCATATTATAACTAATCTCCATTTCTTACAATATTTTCGGCTTTAATCATTATACATATTTTGTTACACAATGACTATCGCCACCTCCTGCATTTAAGTGATTAGAAAGCACTATAACATCATTACTATTTCCAAATGCATTTAATATTCTATTAACTCTATCTGTCGGAGTTATTGTTTCATCAGTACTTCTTGTTATATATGTAGGTATTCCTAATTCTTTTAATCTATCATATATATAATTTGCTATTTTCAAATTATATTCTTTTTCCACAACATTATTGCCTGATGCTCCCGGATCACTTCCTCCATGACCCGCATCCACTACAACTTTCTTTGTAACTCTATCATTCATTATTCTCACCCTATTTTATAATATGACAAAAAAAAAATTAGGTGAATTATATAAATTAAATTCATCAATCCACTTCTAATTTCTTCTTTTATTTTGCTTCTTACCTCATAAATTAAAGGTAATCCTTTATTCATTTTTTACTAACTGGTGATATGTATTCTTCACATGGCTTGCTTTATATTTATTATTCAAATACATTATTCATTAAATCTTTAATATATTTTTTTCTTTCTTCAGTTTCTTTTTTTTCAATTTCTATTTTTATTATATCCCCCTCTTTTGCATCAGGTACTAACACTCTAGGAATATTTACGCACTTTCCAATTGCAATTTCCACCACTGCATAATCTCCTTCAAATCTGTCTACTATTACTTTCATTTTTTCCTCCATCATCTTGTTGATTTTATATCTAATGAATCACCATTGCTTAAAACAATAATGTTGCCGTTAATATCTGTTCTATAAACTTTTGCACCCGAATTAATCCATCTATCAATAATTGATTGATTAGGATGTTTGTATTGGTTATTTTGTCCAACCATTATTATTGCATATTTTGGATTTATTCTATTAACAAATGATTGACCTGATGAAGTATTGCTTCCATGATGGCCTATCTTTATTACATCCGCAGAAACATCAGATGTAATGTCATTTTCGCTTTTGGTTTCAGCATCTCCCATGAACAAAAACTTTATGTTACCATAAATTATTTTTACTACCGCTGATGAATTATTTAAATCGTTGTATTCTTTGTTAGGTGCTATAATATTTATATTTAAGTTTTCTTCATTAACTATGTTAACGCCTGCACTTGCAGTAGTTATTTTTAATTCTTTTCCTAAAATATTTTCTAATAAGTTTTCATAGGTTTTACTAGTTGATACCATTTTAGGCATATAAATTTTTCCAATAGCAAAATGATTTATTATATAAGTCAATCCACCAATATGATCTGCATGGGGGTGAGTTCCTACGATATAATCAATTTTATTATACCCTAAATTTGAAATGTAATTTGAAACTATTTTTCCCTTTGATGACTCTCCCGCATCAATCAACATAGTTTTTTTGTTAGGTAATTCTATAAATATTGAATCTCCTTGTCCAACATCAATATAATGGACTTTAATTAAGCTGTTTTTTGTTGTATTGGTGTTATTATTTACTTCCTCTTTATCTATTAAACTATTTTTAAATTCTTCATATCTTTTTTGATAATCTTTAGAATGAAATAGAGTAATTACGTTACTAAAACATATTACAATAATAAATATGCTAATAAAGCCAAATACATTTGACCACCACTTTTTCTTTTTAAAAAAAGGCAAGTTATCTCTTATATTGAATTTAGAAATTAGCAAAGGTGGGATTAAAAATGCCAAATTTCTTAATATCACAGAAGTTTTATAGATGACTACATCATACATATTCGCCTCTATTTGAGGCACTTCACTAAAAGAAACAAAAAGGATAAATAAACAAAATAGGTAATACAAACAAGCGAGTATTTTTTTCCATAACTTATTTGTTCTAAAACTAAATAATTTACTAGATTTATTCATAACATACTCCCGACTACTTTTTAATAAACTATTTATACAATAATATTATACTATATAAATCAACTTATTTAAATCTTAATAATATAAATCTACAATAATTCAATTTCTGGGTTAATAGTAACTTATATTTAAGTGTTTTATAATAACCTTCATTAATTAATTTAATTACTGAATATAAAAAACATTTAATTTTAGGCAAGTTATATAAATTCAATTCATCAATCCATTTCTAATTTTAATACTTCTCTTATTTTGCTTCTTACCTCATAAATCCTCGTATTCATAAATTCAGGATGATCTTTAAACCATTTTATGTTAAGTGGTGATGGGTGTGGTAATACTATTGCTAATTTATCACTTATATAATTGTCTTTAAATATTAATTCGTTAAAACTTTCTCTTGGAAAAAATATACTTGCTGCTTTTGCACCAATAATAATATAAAGTTCATTATTTATGTATTCTAGTTCGTTTTTTACCCATTTATTATAACAGATTTTAGGTGGGACTCTATCAACTCCATTTTTGTCTTTTCCTGGATAGCAATGAGCAATAGATGTTATGTAAAAGTTATTTGGATTATAAAATTCCTCATCATTAATTTTGTACCACTCATATTTTAGGCGATTACCACTTTGATCTGTAAATGGTTTTAACTTTTCATGTACTGTCTTTGATGGTGCTTGACTTATTTGTACAATTTTCGCATTTACATTGCCAGTTATTATTGGATGCGGTATAAATCCGAATTTTTTTTGACATATTTTACAGGATTCTAATCGTTTTTTAAATTCCTCGTATTCATTATTCATTTTATTTTCTCCCTATAATTTGTTATATATTTTATATATACTATCAATTAAAAAAATTGTATAGTAATGTTCTTTCTTTTAATTAATAAAATATACTAATTTAAACTGTATCATTTCTTTTTATTGTACTTATAAATGATACTTTTGAGATGTTATCGTAAAATATAGTTTTATTTTTTAATATATTAATTGTGCTTATAATGTACCATAGTAGTATAAATAAAATTTCAAACATGTAAATTATAAACATTATATAATTATTCATAGTTGTCATTTTGTGTAAAAAATGTGTTAAGTAAATTATACTAAACGGAAATATTACGTAGTGGAATATAGTTACTATTCTTTTTATAATCAAACGGAATAAAGTCTTATTTGGAAATGATAATTGTACATTTAGAAATTTGCTTCCGAGTGTATATCCATTCCAAATATATGGAATAACAATGTAATAAATTGTAAATGTTATATATTTTGTATATATATTATTTATAAAAAAACTTACCAATATTTGAATAAATATATACAAGAATGCATCTAGAAAAAACATCGTTATTCTTCTTAAGCCGGATACTGTTTTACCACATTCAAGTGTTTTTTTGTCTATTTGATCTCTTGTTGGTAAAAATTTTTTTGTAATTCCCATTATATAATATCCTAAAACTCCTCCTAATGTATTCATCATTAAATCATCTACATCAAAGCATCTATATGGTTTTTCATAAAGAAAATATAGACCAGTTAATTGAGTTAGTTCAAAAAATAAGGATAAAAAGAAAGTTATTATTGTACATTTTTTTAAACTACATTTATAGTAATATCTTAAATACATTCCAAATGGAATTGTCATTAATATGTTAAATAATACAGTATATACAGAATCATTTGTAATTGCCTTTATGTATGTACTTGAATCGCTTATTACTAATGGTGATGTTTTTATAATATCTATAACAAACTTAAATGGCATTAAATTCGGTTTTATTTCTTGCATATTTAATAATTGTTCTTTTGTTGGTAACGGCAATATTACTAAAAAGTATACTGTAATAATGTATAAGATAAATGAATATACAATGAGTGTTCTAAATTTATTTATTGCTCCATATTTATGATATTGGATAAGCATAAATGGAATTGTAAAAAGAAAAGCAATTAAAGGAAAAAATAATAATGCAGTCTTTATGTTTTCAATATATACCATGTTACCATCTCCAAATAAATTAATTTTACAACATTAACTTTGATTTATCAAATAAAATATTTTTTATTATACTTATCATATAAACAAAAAAAGCACACTGTTGTGTACTATTTACTAGATATTTCTCTCCAATTGTTTGGAAAACCAATTTCATCTAATATTTTATCTATATCAATAACTTTAAGTTTACCTGCAAGCATATCTAATTCATAACCAACCTCATATATTAAAAGTTTAAAATCATCATCTCTAAGCATGTATTTAAACATTAGTATTAGTGAGAATAAATCATTTTTTCCATAAATATATTCTTCTTCGGCCTTTGGAATATTCAACATTTCATGGTATTTGTTGTTTGGAATCGATCTTTGTGTTTTATAATTATATAACATATCCTCATGTGCACATAAATTTCTAAAATTAGACATTATTGGTAAAAATATACTAAGTTCTTCTTCAGACATTTTGTAATAATTGGCTATTTCTTTTTTGTCTTCATATTTAAGTATCATGTATAGCTCGCTTATTATTCCAAATGATAATACCTTTACTAGTATCCACATTGGAACATATCCATAATTTGTTAAATAATGCAGAGTTGCACTATGTTGTTTAGCATTTACTCTTATTTGCCTTTTCATTTTATTTATTACGTCTGAAACTTGTCTAACTTTTGATATTTCAGTTGTAAAATTTGATATTTTTAAATAATCTTTTTCTTTATATCCATATTTGCTTGATAGGTGATAACTAAATATGGATTTTAAATTATTTTCTACTATTAATAAATACTTAAACATAATATTTCTTATATTTCTATCAAACATGAATAAGGCATATAATTCTTCAAATGTCGTACCATTTATAAACTCTTTATCTTTCGATGACTTAAAGAATACATGTCTATAACCATTTATAAAAAAATAATTTTCTCTTAAAAGTATTTCTTTTGTTTTTTCAACATCATTTATTATCAAACCTTTATCCTTTAATATTTCTATCTGTTCATCAATTGTCTTAAACTGCTTTAAACGACTCATACACTTCACCAATATCATTGTATCATAATTACACTAAGATTTCTACTAAACAATTTGATATTACTTTTGCTATTTTTTCTTGATACCAATTTTGTCTTAATATATATCTTTCATTTGGATTTGATATAAATCCAACTTCTAATAATAGTCCGGGTATTTTTATTCTTTTATACATATATAAATCTTTTATTTCTTTTGCTTTTCTATTGCTATTTAAATATTTATTAAAGTATTTTTGAAATGTTTCTGCTATTTTCTTATTTTCTTCATTTATATCATCATAGAATGCTTGTGCTCCTTGCCATGATGTACTTTTTGATGCGTTTAGATGAATTGATAGATAAATATCGGCATTTGAATTATTTATGGCTTGTGCCCTATTATACAAATCTGTTCTTTTTCTTAAACTTGATTTTGGATTAGACAAATCATAATCGCCATCGCGAGTTAAATATACAATTGCACCCATCTTTTCTAGATTTTTTTTTAATTTTAATGATATCTCTAAATTTATATCTTCTTCATGTATTCCTTTGTAGTATGCACCTGGATCAATTCCACCATGTGCAACATACCTTTATACACGGGACATAATTAATAAATAATTGAAAGCGCTTATATACGTTATAAAAAGTGATCAAAAATGTGAAGTAGTCAATAAAAAGTAGACACTAAAAAAGAATTATTTGAACCCTAGTTGAGTTCTATACTCAATTGGGGTTTTATAATTTAAAGCATTATTCCTTTATTAATATGAAAAATAGCCGATTTTTATGTCGGCTATTTTTTTATTCTGTTATCCATAAACAATACAATGTTTCAGATAGTTCTATGTCTTCTGGTGTAAATGTATTAATAATTGCTGGTGCTACACCAAATCTCGTATCTTTTGCATACATCGTATCAGATTGAATGGCACTTCGTGATACATATTCTGTAGTGAATGGTTGAAATCAATTTTTACACATTGTTTTAAATTTTTTACAGCTGCTTCAGCAATAGATTGAGCTTGTAGCTCTGCTTCTTTGTATGCTTTTGCAAGTATTTTTCTTTTACATTCCATTGCGTCTTTTACTCCAAAGTTTATTTGACAAGATGGTGCATTATCTAATTTATACAATGCTTCAATTATTTTTGCCATTCTTTCTTTATCATAATCAAATTTTAAAGTTGCACTTTGATTAAATGAAAATCCATCAAATATATATGTCCTTGTCATTTCATTATATTTTTTATCCTCTTTAACAACAAAATTTCTTGTTTTCATATCATCTGTTGTAAAACCATTTTGTAATAATAACACATTAACAAATTTTTGAACGTTATTTACTCCAGTTGATAATACTTCCTCATAACTTTGACCTTTTGTATTAAAACTTATATTTAAAATTACTTCATTAGGTGTAAAGTATTCTGTTCCCTTTTCTTGTACGATTATTTCCATTTCTTAATCCTCCTCATATAATATTTAATTATTTTATTATAGTTAAATCAATTTAATAAGAATTTATGATTGAACATATTGATAAATAACTGGTGTTAGTATAGATATATAGACACGAAATTTGGAAAGGAGTGGTATAATAATAAATTAGTATGTAAGAATTTAAAAGATAAAAGAAGAAAATATATAATTAATTTATATAGATTTATAGACGGTAAAAATCATTGTGAACGTGATACATCATCTAAATATAATCAAACAGCTCGTTTATGGTCTATGAATGGGGATTGTCCTACATTAACCGCTATCTCTGCCGAAGATACAAGTAAAATGATTATCTACAAAGATAATTGTTTTTTTGTTAAAAGAATTAGTCCTTTAGAAAGTTGGCGTTTTATGGGATTTAATGATGAAGATTTTTATAAAGCTAAAAGTGTTGGTACTTCTAATAGACAATTATTTAAACAAGCAGGTAATAGTATAGCTGCTAATGTAATTTATCATATACTTAAAAATCTATTTTAAATAAAAAGACTAGAATTTTTCCTAATCTTTATCGTTATATCTTAATCTTCCTATTATTTTGTTTTTTTAAAAGTTTAACAACATTATTATTGCTGTTTCTTTGTATATCTGAAAATTGTAAAATTCCTTTTTTTGATTGAGCATTTATATCTACATCAAAAAGTAATTCTCTGTCAAATATACTTTCATGCTTTTCTAATAGTTTTAGCCACTCAGGTGAAATTTTATCTGATGGGATTTCTAAAGAAAGAATCTCTTCAATTAAAACAGGACTATTATGTCTAGTTATTGAATAATCAAGATTATCATTAATACTGTTCCATCCTATAAATGAATCATCTCCTAGTGATGTACTTATAAATCCCATATCAAAATCTAAAGAAATACTATCATGATTATTGCTAAAATATCCCTTCTTCAATTGCATTAAATCTGAAGAAAACAATTTATCTATAAGTTCAGAAAATTTTGCTTGATTAACAATTTGAACTTCTGGTATGTATTTTCTTCCATCAACAGGAGTAAATATATTATCGTATTCAAGTCCGTATAAACCATTTTTTTCTTTTTTCACATTAAAAAATGCACTATATAAATATTGACAATACCAATTATATTTGAAATACTCAATTTTTTTAAGAATATTAAGATATCTTTTCTCAATAAATAATCTTATTCTTCTATCATCTAACTCTTTTGAACTATCATCGTCTGAAAGTAGTCCAGTAAAATAGAAATGATTATTATCTGACTTTACATTTATGTATTTATTCAATTCATCTAATAAATATTTGCATTCTCTATATTCTTCCCTTAATGTTAAAAGCATCTCACCATACTTATAATATTTTTTCATTTAATAACCTCCCAAAACTTACATTGCTTGTTTTTCTATATAATATTATTATAACATAAAAATTTTTGCTTTTTTTCTCTATTTTTAGAAATTAATTAAATTCGCAATATTACTATTTTCAGAACATAAGAATTTTTATAAAAAAATTGTGATAATTAACCTTGCAAGACTAATTGGTTTATGATATAGTTATATCGTCAGTCAAGGTAGTACGCCTTTTAAACCATAACCTTTTCGGTGAGATTGACTATTGAAACATTTTACTTTGCCTTTCATTAAACACTCCTTTCCAGTAGTGTGGTAAAGTAAATATCGCGCAGATAGCTGCTTGCATAGGGCTATTTTTATTTTTGTTAATTGTTATATTATACTAAACTTTTTTAGCACAGTTGTGATATAATCTTTGTGTAGATAATTTGGATAAAATTAGTCATGTATGATCGACTTTGAGTTGCTTTTAATGTATTATAAACAGCAACCTAAAAGTGATAATTTAGTTTTCAAGGAACTGTATATATGAAAGCAGATACGTACATTGTATTAAAAGAAAAAAATATTACATACCTAATACTGATATTACGAGAGCTAAAAAATTAAGAAAATATCAAATTCTGTATACAAATAGTTTTATAATAACAAGTGTTATCTTGGAAGATGAAGATACTTCTATAGCTAATTTAAAAGAAATGTTAAGTAATGGTGTTGATGTAATAAAACTAATGAATATGATTGATAGATGTCTTGAGGTTATTGATGTGTTTAGATACATTATGCCTATTTGTGTTTTGTTCGATCACGTTATTCCTACTGATGATGTATGTAATTTAATAATTAAAAAACATGGTAAGGATTATAAAATTCATTGGAATAATTTTAAAAAACTAATGAATTTAAAAAGTTTATTATATAAGCATATTGATACAGTTTAAAATATTATAATCCATTTAAAACAGTAAGTATGTACTAATAGTTTTGAGTTATGGCTCAGAACTATTAGTCTTTTTTTTGTTGTGAATAAATATATTTTTTTATTCATAGTCTTAATTAGAATAATAAAGGGGGTTTTTAAATGGAAAAAGAAGTTAATTATATTATAGAAAATAAAATAATCACAAATGTTGAAAATGAAGAAGATTTTATAGAACTATTTAATAAAAAACTAGCTACAATAATTTTAAACCTTGAAAATGAATTAAGGGGCTGTAATTCCCATTAAAGCGCGTTATAATTTGATTGTAGTATTACGTGCTTTCAATATATGAAAGGAAAATGAATATGTTGGAAGATCAAGGAAAGGTGGTAAGTAGTAGTTTTAGTAATACCGAAATTTTAAATGATTATAATATTGATAATGTGTCTAGTGATGATTACCTAGAAACAATAGAATTTAAAACAATTAAAAGATTATTAAGTGAAGATAATTTAGAATATATGACAGATTATTTAAGAACATTATTAAAAGTATCTAAACCTAATAATCCTAGTTGCTTTAGAAAAAATGGTCTTATAGGATCATATCATACACCGGGAAAACGTGGTATTATCTATGTCAGATTATCACAAGAAGATTTAGACAGAGAAAAAGGAAATGTTAGTAAAAGTATCTTGAATCAGTTATTAATGTTATTAACATATTGTAATGACAAAGAAATTGAAGTTATAGGTATTTTCTACGAAGAAGATATAAGCGGTAGCGACGGATCACGTGAAGAATGGAATAAAACTTTACTATTCTGTGAACTTGGTAATACTGACGTTTATGTTTGTAAGACACAAGCTAGATTTGCTAGAAGTATTGAATTTGTAGAAAAATATCTACATAAGAAATTTATAGAATGGAATATTAGATTTTTAAGTATTGTTGATAATATTGATACTTACAACAAAGGTAATAAAAAGTCTAGTCAAATAACTGCTATGGTAGATGAATGGAAAATTGAAGAACAATCTATCAATACTAAAAAAACATTAAGAGCTAAAAATGACGCGGGACAATGGACGGGCTCATTTGCTCCTTATGGTTATATAGAAGACCCTGATGATATGTACCATTTAGTAATTGATGAAGAAGCTGCGAAAGTTGTAAGAGAAATATATTCTATGTATTCAAATGGAATGGGATATTACAAAATTTGTCAATCTCTTAATGACAGAAAAATACCTACACCAAGTAGGCATAAAAAATTACAGGGATTAAAATTTGTATGTCCTTATTATCCTAATGGTGCTGAATACTGGAATATTGATACTATTAGAAAAATACTACTTGATGAAACTTATGACGGTATATTAATTCAACATAGAACAGAGAGAATTGCATATAACATTAAAGGATTTAAAAAAATTCCAAAAAACGAGCAATCTATAATTGCTTGTGCTCACGACAGAATACTTGATCCAGAAGTATCAAAAGTAGTACGTAAGAAATTTGCTAATCGTAAAGCTAAAATTGATTTAAGTAATGCAAGAAAAGACAGTAAAGAACTAATTAAAGCAATACAAAACAACTTAAAAAATCATGATACGTCAGAAGATAAATTACTAATATTAAACGGTGCTATTAATAATTTAGAAAATAGTATAACAGGATCTGATTTAAAAGATATTTCATTAAAATACGATACATTAAGAGAAAAGACATTGTCGCTTAATAGTGAGTTATACTCTAAAATTATGGAACAAGTAGATGTTCTTACTACTAATACAAGTAGAGCTCGCCCGGGTAAAAATGGCGAAGTACATTTATTTAGTAAGAAAGTATATTGTTCTGTATGTGGTAAATCATTTCAAAGAAATTTATGTAAGTCTGGTCCAAGAAAAAATTATTATATGAAACCTTATTTACATTGTAGAAATCATAGATACGCTGGCGGATTAACTTGTGATAATACCAGTTATATTAGATATGAAGTATTAGAAGAACTTGTTTTAAATGAAATTAATAAAATGATAGATAAATATGCTAGACAAAATGAATTAGAAAAAAACTACTACTCTAAAAAAGCTCAAATAGATTTTGGAAAAGATTTAATTGTACTACAAAAAGAAAATGAAGATATTAATAAAAAAGTCAGTAGGATTAATGATCGCTTTGCTATGTTATATGATGACAAAGCCGAAGGCATTATATCTGCTACCGAATTTGTAATGTTAAAAAATAAATATCAATATGATATTAACAATTTCAATTCAAGAATTGAAGAAATTAACAAAGAAATTAACGAATTAAGAGAAAAAGAGAATGTAACTGAAAACGAAAGAAGTATATTAGAAAAATATACACAACAAGGGGTTAAACATATTGAAAAGTTAGATAGATTTACTCTCGAACAGTTAATTTCTAAAATTATGATAGGAAAAAAAGACGAAAACAATAATCGTCCTATCAAGATATTTTGGAATTTTACAATTTAATTAATGTACCGTGCATAAGATTATCTGCCATGTCCTGGATCTACATATATTACTTTGTTAAGTAAAGGTGCTTCTACTATGTTTGCGTCTACTTTATAAAATATTACAAAGAAAAGTAAAAAAACAGTTAATATTTTAAATTTATACATAATACCACCCATTAAATTATATTTATGTAAATTAAAAAGATACAAAAAAGTATCTTTATTATGTTATTTTTTCTTAAATACTATTAATTTACTCAATATATAATTAAGTGCAAGTACTACAAATTGTAACACTATTTTGGATATCATATCGTTTATATGTAAAATTGATACGAATAAAGCCATTAGAGTTATTTCTAGGATTAGAGTTAGCAATCTACAACTTACAAATTTAGTTACCTCTCCAACTATATTGTTACTTTTACTTTCAAATACAAACAATCTATTTGTTATATATGCAAAAGTTACTGCACATATCCAAGATAATATGGACAATATGATATAATCTTTTATTATGAATCTAAACAACCAATAGCTTAATACACTAACAAATGTTGTCAATGCTCCTACTATTATATAGTTTATTATTTCTTTATTTTTATGATATAGTGCACTAATTTTATCTTTAAATATTAAAAATAAAGTTAGTGCAATTATAAATAAAGAAATTATGGTTATATTTATAACAAAAGAATTATTTAAATAAAATTTTATAATTACATCTTTCACTTCTTCACCACTAATTCTTTTTCTTCTTTTTAATTATATCTGAATATATAATTGGTAGAAATATCATGTAACCACATATTGATGCAACCTTGCCTTCTAATAAATAGGGTGAAACATATACTATTTTTATAGTGTGATGTCCTTCCGTTATAGGAAATCCAATAAATGCATTATCTACTAATTCATATTCAGTTAATTTATTATCTACATATACACTAAATCCATCTTTTTCGTATGGAATAGATATTTTAAAATAGCCATTTTCTGTTACGTTTATATCCCCTACTATCTCATCACCTTTAGTAAGTTCTTTATTGAAGTTAAAAACATCAACATTTTTTACACTTTTTAATAAGTTGTTATAATCTAATGAATATACTTTAATATTAGATATTTCGTATTTTCCTTTAGTAAATTCTATAAATAGTTTATCAATTTCTTCATTAGAAGAGATTACGTACTCAAAATTATAGTTTTTATTATGATAAGTCCAACTTCTACATGATAGAGTGTTTGTAACTCCATTTATAGTTATATGTGTGTCTCCTATTAAGCAAGATTCTGAATAATTCATTTCAAACGATATGAATAACATTTTTTCTTTGTATGGATTATCGAGTTTAATAGTCATGTTTCCATTTTCTTCACTTTCGATCAAATATCCGGTTTCAGTTTTTTCTATTTTTATATTTTCATATGTTTTTTCATAATCTTTTTTTTCTTCTTTTATATTACTTTCAAATTCGCTTTTTATATCATGTTTTATAATTATATTTTGTGATAATGCCTCTATATTGTATGGATACGTTAAATTATTATATTCATTTTGTGACATGATATCAGTAGAAACATAAGCGATAGGATATACATTCTCATTTACATATATGTCACTATTTTCTATGCTTTTGTATCCGATTGGAACTGATGAATCAGTAATCAAGTATTTATTTCCCATCATTGTATTTATTATAATATTTTTTGTTCCTATAATTCCAGTTGATATTCTACTTTCCATTTCACTACCAGTTTTATCTGTTACAAAATCATAATAATATTTATTTTCTAATGATGAATAGATGGATGGTAAATAATATTCTATATCTGCTACTCTATTGGCATTTTTCATACCTAATATATCGTTATTAACTCTATATATATTTTCATCTTCATCTATCAATTTGGATAACTTATTATAATTGTAATTGCTATATTGTATTGATATATCTTCTTTAGTAACTAACTTTTCTGTATAATTGTTTGTAAGTGAACAAATAAGTGAAACTAAACAAAGTGGGTATATAATTATATTTTTGTTTGATTTTTTTAAATATATTAAGTATGTGATTAAAAGAATTAAAACATCTACAATAAATATGTATTGTTTATTATTAATATGTACAATTATTTGTATTATTGAAAATATTGCTAGTAAGATTATAAAACTATTATTTCTTTTTGTATTTAGTGAACTTATAGTTATTGTGATAAATAATATAGCAAGTGGCAAAAATGGAATTAACACTTTTCCTCTTACATACATAAAACCACTTAATGCATAAGTTAAAAATGGAAATACTGTAAATAGTAAAAATACAATTGCTAGAAATTTATTTTCTTTCTTTTTTCCACTTAATCCAAAGGCAATTGCTAATATTAATATGGATGTAACACCTATTGTATAAGAATTATATAAAATTTGAGATAAGTTTATTTCGGGTATTAATGTGTGAAATAAGTTAATGGATGCAGTTATATCATTTCTATTATTTAAAAGTGCATAAAATGTAGGTAAAATTAAAATTCCAGACATTAAAATTCCTACTATTATTGGAAATATAAATTTAAATCCATCTTTTATAAATTCCGCAAATTTGACTCTTTTGTTTATTTCTATATATTTAAAAATTCCATATGCAATTATACATAAAATTGAACCGACACTATAGTAATAACTTGTCATTATTGTCAAAAATATTGATAATATTAATAATGTTTTTTTATTTTTTTCAAAGTATCTATCTACACCATATAAACCCAAGATAAGAAATGGCATATAGTTTATAAACATTATGTGTCTATGTGTATGATAAATTAATGGTGCAGATACTAAGAATAGTAGGGTCCCAATGAATGAATATTTTGAATCGAATCTTCTCCTTAGCCAAAAATACATACAAATTATGCTAGATATTACAATGCATATCATAGATATTTCAATGTATTTTATCATTGGTATATTGGGTAATAGATATGATAGTAATATAAATGGATTTAGTAAACCATAATATGATAAGTTGTAAATATTTTCTCCTGCTCCTAAATTAAATGCAAAGCTAGGAAAAATATCTTTTGTATCATAAAATAAATTTCTAAAATATTCGGGTATTACTACGTGTTGTGAATCCCAATCTACAGTTGAACCATTTACATAATTAAAGCCAACTATAGAAAATATAATCAACAAGAATACTGCTATTAAAATAGAAATATTTATATAATCTCTTTTTTTGTCATTACTCATAAAATCCCTCCCAAGTTAATTCAATTATAACACACATCTTGTGATAAATAAAAACATTTTAAAGTATCAAGAAATATGATATAATTTGAATTGGAGTTGATGCAGTATGAAACTAATTAAAAAGTTTATTAGCAAATACAACTATATAATATTGATGTCACTTTCATTTATATTGCTTGATATTGTATTGAGATATTTTACAAGAAGTATAAATTTCTACAAGATTTATTTTTTAGTACCTAATTTATTTACTTTAATCTGGACATTTTTAATGGTTGGCATATGTTCTTCGTTAAATAAAAAAGTTGGTAAGTTTATGTATATATTTTTTATTTCTATATCTATATTCTTATTTTTAACTCACTCTATATATTATGCATATTTTAAGAATTTTTTTGATTTTTCTTCTTTACAATATGCAGGTGAAGCCGGTGATTATTTAGTAGATGCGATTAAGAGTAGTCCAATATGGGTATTTATTACTACTTTTATTGTAATTACTATTTCTTACTTTGCTGTAAGAGGTATTAATAAAAGTAATGTAAATAAATGTAATTATAAAAAAATTGTTGTTATAATTGGAATCTTTGTTATTGTACATTTATTTACACCAATGTTTTTAGGTAAACCAGTTACAACTTGGGATGCTTGGAGAAAGCCAAGAAATGTATATAATGTGTTTAATGATAATAATAGAAGTATGCAAGTTGCTGGTTTTTATGAGTATAATTTTAGAAATATGTATGTAAATTACTTTAAGAGTGAGGAAGCAATTGAAAATGAGGATAATAGTTTGTTAGAAGAAAAATTTAAAGATAGAAACATTGAGTATAGTAATGATTATACTGCTATGTTTAAGGATAAAAATGTTATATTTGTACAATTAGAGAGTGTTGATAGTTTTCTTGTTACTGAAGAGATTATGCCTACTTTGTATAGTTTAAAAAATAATTCTATAAATTTTAATAATCATTTTTCATTTGTTAGTGGTGGTGGTTCTACTTTTAATTCTGAATTTATGGTTAATACTGGTTATACAACACCTATATCTATAAATAAAGGGGCTTATACATTTAGTAAAAATACTTATTCTTATTCATTGCCACATTTACTTAAAAATGCAGGTTATACAGTCAATGCTTTTCATATGAATACTCCAGAGTATTATTCTAGAAACGTTAATTATAAAAGTTTTGGGTATGATTCATTTAATTCTCTTAGAAGTTTGGATAATGGGAAATATTATACTGATACATCTTATTGGTTGGATACAGAGTTAATAAATAATCCTACTTTTAATGAACTGATATTTAATAAGGAGCAAAAATTTGCTGATTATATAATAACGTATTCAGCTCATATGCCTTTTCAGGTAGATAAAGGGGTATGTAGTTTATTGGTAGAAGATAATACCGTAGAATTATCTGAATATGAATGTTTAAAATTACAGGCAAGAGAAACTGATAATATGTTAAAATTATTGATTGAAAATCTTGAGGAAAAGGAACTAATTGATGATACGGTTTTGGTATTGTATGCTGATCACTATCTATATACTTTAAATGATAAAACTTTACTTGATAAGTACAAAAATACTGAAAATAATTTAATAAATCATACTTATTGGATGATTTGGAGTAATGATATGGAAAGAAGTGATATAGATAAAGTCACATCTCAATTAAATATTCTTCCTACAATAGCTAATTTATTTGGTTTAGAGTATCATCCAAATTATTATCTAATGCCTGATGCATTTGATGATGATTATGATGGATTGGTGTTCTTTAATGATTATTCTTGGTATGATGGAAATGTATATGTTAGTAATGGAGTTGTTACTAATAATGGATATATTGAAGAGGATGAATTAAATGAAAAAAATAACTTAGTAAATAAGTTAGTTAAAATTAACGATAGTGTTCTTACAACTGATTATTTTAAGAATATAAGTAAATCACATCATTGATGTGATTTTTTTACCATCTTGGTCTAGGTGGGTAAGGTCCATACGTTGGATAATATGGTTGATAATATGGTTGATAATATGGTCTTGGATAAAAATATGGCGCTGCTAATCCACCTGTTAAACCGCCTAAAATAAATGGTCCTAAAAAGCCGCCTCCAACTATTCTATCATTGTTGGAATTATTTGTTTGATATCCTTGATATTGTGGATAATAGCTATTATTTCTATTTGAATAATATGCATTATTTTTATACATATTTTCACTCCCTTCATAATATAATATGTAATTATATTATAAAGGTTAAAAAAAAGAAGAACTAAACAGTTCTTCATAAAGTTACTATTAACGTTTACTGAATTGTGGTGCTCTACGAGCTTTTTTAAGTCCAGGTTTCTTTCTTTCTTTCTTTCTTGAATCTCTTGTAATAAATCCATGTGCTTTTAATATTCTTCTAAAAGAAGTTTCACTTGTTGGATCTGTATTTTTATCATATTCAAGTAGAGCTCTTGTTATTCCTAAACGAATTGCACCAGTTTGACCAGAGAATCCACCACCACTTACTTGTGCATCTACATCAAATTTATCTCTCATGTTAGTTACATCAAGTGGTTGACATAAATCCATAACTAATGTTGGGAAAGGTAAATATTCATTTACATCTTTTCCATTAACAGTTATTTTTCCTTTACCTGGAGTCATTCTAACTTTTGCTATTGAAGTTTTTCTATGACCTGTTCCAGCATATATTTTCTTTTCTGCCATAAATCCTCCTATTTAACCTTTATCTCTACTGGTTTTTGTGCAAGATGTTTGTGTTCATTACCAGCATATACAAATAATTTTTTATACATTTGTCTTCCTAATCTTCCTTTAGGTAACATTCCTTTAACTGCTCTTTCAATCATTTCTTCTGGATATCTTTCTTTCATTTCCTTAGCACTTCTAATTCTTAAACCACCTGTGTAACCACTATGATTATAGTACATTTTATCAGTTAATTTGTTACCAGTTAATTTAACATTTGAAGCATTAAGTATTATTACGTAATCTCCACAATCAACATGTGGTGTAAAAGTAACTTTGTGTTTTCCGCGTAATATGTGGGCTGCTTTTGAAGCAACACGACCTAATGGTAAATCAGTAGCATCGATTATATACCATTTACGCTCAACCTCAGCTTTTTTTTGCATAAAAGTTGTCATATTATATTTCTCCCTTCTTTTTATGTATATCATAGCGGAAACTCTATGATATGGGATGTGTAAAAATGTACCAATATAAATAATACTAAAATTTGGTTAAAAAGTCAATGTTTGCTTAGGTATTTTCTATATAAGCATATTAAAAAGAAAAAGAAATAGAAACATATTCTATCTCTTTCGAGTTATTATTAATGTTACCTTTTTTACTTTCGGTGTATATGATACTCTAACATCACTACCTTCTACTATTACATCTACTTCGTGCTTTCCAGGTCCATATCCTTTTAAATCAACATATACCTTAACATTTTCTTCAGTAATTGAATCCAAAACTGATTTAACACCTTTTGCTACTACTGTTACATATTTATCAGAGTCACTATTTGCATTTGGTGAATAGTTTGGCGACAAGTTGACATATTCTAGTTGAATGTTCTCTAATTCTTTAGTTGATTCGCTTTCTACGTCTATTGTAACATTTGTAGATGTTTGACTAATATATCTTACTCCACTTGGTTTTTTAATTGTTGGAGTATATTTCTTTGTAGAATCAAGCCCTGTAACATCAACTTCTACTTCTATATTTTTAATATTTGAAAGCGTTTCTTCATCTCCATATATAGTAACGCTTTCAACGCTAGAAGTAATATTGCTTATCGCTTTACCAAACGATACATTTCCTTTAGGAATTATTTTTATAGGTACCACTTTACTTGGAGAAGAAATCTCAATAGTAGCAGTTACTTTAGATGGTACAATTTCAACATCTATTACTGTACCTTTTTCATCATATGCAATAAGTTGTACATCTGATAGTGTCTCTGTTCCTTCTTTAGGATTAGCAATATTATTTATGTCTACTAGTGCTTTTACTGTTGCAACTTTATCTAATTTATACTGTGGTCCTTTAATAATTACTTCTTGTCTATCTATTTCAACCTTAGAAATCGATAATTTTGAATTTAATTTATCTTGATTTAATATATCAACACTAACTGTTCTTACTTCTGACATTTTTGAATATATAACGACTGTAGCAACAGATGGATCAAGTTTATAATTTATTGTATCTATAGCACCTTTATATTTTAAAGTTACCTTATGAGTACCTGGTTTTAAATCTTTTAAGTCTATATCTACCGTATCAACAGGTAATTGTTTTGCCAAATATAGATCTGATTTTCTACCTATCATAGTTATATCTACTGTTTCAGGAATACCTTCTATAACATATGACTCTTCGTTATATATTACATTTACTGGTTGTTTATATAATACTTCTGCTGCTGTTTCTAGTATTGTAGTTGATTTTGTATCTACGTAAAAGAAAATAAATACAGCAATCAATAATGACAGAATTACTAAACTACTTTTTCTTGATAATATTCTTTCAAAGTTTTTACCCTTATCTTTTGTTTTTTCTGTTAACCATACAAAAAACTTTGTTATAGGGGTAATAATTTTTTTATCAAAGAACTTAACTATTTTTCTAAAAATTATTCTAATCTTACTCATCATTATCACCTTCTGTTTCGATTTCATCATTGTCAAAATCTGTTTTTGGTTGCAATTCTTCTAATAAGATTATCCTTACATCGTCAAGTGTTAAGTTATAACTTAAATCTCCATTAATTGCTATAGAAACTCTACCAGTTTCTTCTGAAACAATTAAAGAAATACAATCAGATTCTTCAGTTATTCCAATAGCAGCTCTATGTCTTGTTCCCAACCTTTTTCCGATTTTCATATCTACACTAGTAGGAAATATAACTCCTGCACTAGTAATTTTATCTCCTTGAATAATTACACCACCATCATGCAATGGATTGTTAGGATAAAATATTGAGATAAGTAAATCGCTAGAAATTTCAGCATATATTTTTTTTGAACGTTCAATGTATTCTCTTAAACTATAATCTCTTTCTATTACTATTAAAGCTCCTATTCTATTCTTCTTTAAATATTCTACAGCAGTTACTATCTCTGAAACCATCTTTTCTCTTTCAGATACGGTTAATGTTTTATGACGACCTAACAATTGTGTTCTGCCTAATTGCTCTAATGTATTACGTATTTCTGGTTGGAATATAATTATTAGTGCCAATGGTCCCCACATAATTATGTATTCTAATAATAAACCAATAGTATGTAAATCTAGTAAATCCGATAATATTTTAATTATAAGTAATATTATTAATCCTTTAAATAACATACTCATTTTTACATTGTTCTTTATATTTTTTAGTATGTAATATAGACATAGCCATACTAAACATATGTCTATAACATCTCTTAATATTGTTAAAATCAAATCTGTAGTCATAACTCCTCCTATTATTTACTATTTAACTTGTATTTAATATACACATACACTGAAATAAGTAATATAACAAATATAATTGATGAGATTATCCATATTGATAAAGGTATTTTATCAAATATATTCTCATTTGTACTATAAGATATATTTATGCCCTTTAAGCTCTCTCCTTTATTTATTGTCCACGTGTACACTCCATTTTCTTCTTTGTCATAGTTTCCATCTATCACTTTATATGGAATATTAATCTCAAAATTAACTTTATCTAATAATGAACTATACATACTACTTTCTTCAAAATATTTAAAATTGGAAACTGGTTTCAAATGTATACTAACTACTTTTCCATTATCTATAATAGAAATGTCCTCAAACATTTCATTTACTATTATACTATTATTTTTGAAATTATCAAATGAAGAATATACTCTTTTTCCAGTGCCTATTCCATATCCATCTTCAACAAAAGCATCCATAGTATATGAATCATAAATACCACTTTGTTTTACATTTTGCAATTCTTTATCTAAATCGCTTTGGATGGAATTAGAAAATGTTTTTAAAACACTAGTAGATTCCAAAAACTTTATATCTTCTTCAATTTCTCCACTTTCAGAAATACTTAGTCTATAATTTGCGGTACATCCAGAAAGTAGAAATAGCACAATAAAAAGAAATAATATCTTTATCCTTCTCACTTGCCCACCCCTATCATAGTATGATTATAACACATAATGCTTTCTTTTCATAGACAATAAAATAATAAAATTTTAATCGATTAAAAAACACCTGTAAATAGGTGATTTTTTATTTTTCAATGTTTACTGAACTAAATCCAGCAACTGCACTACCTTTTGGTTGTGAAGGAACTTCTTCTATACCAAACATTTCTAGTGGTTCCACCGGAGTATTAATTGGTGATGGCTCTACTGGAGCTGGTTCCACTGGAGTATTAATTGGTGATGGCTCTACTGGAGCTGGTTCCACTGGAGTATTAATTGGTGATGGCTCTACTGGAGC
>ERZ780226.446-NODE-446-length-37840-cov-5.250602_pt1 | contig 37840 bp, 29 predicted proteins | sample MGYA00511165_ERZ780226 | MGnify/ENA primary metagenome ERZ780226 (study PRJEB29588, sample SAMEA2152373) | human gut metagenome | biome: human gut; feature: human-associated habitat; material: faeces | place: Denmark | collected 2008/2010 ...
TTAGCCGATACTCTTTCATTATTCTACCATATGAGGTCTGTAATGTCAAAAAAATGCACCTTCAATTCCTTTTGAAAGTGCATTTTTAGTGTTATTTAATTGTATTATTATTATAATTTTATATTTTGTATCGGAGATTATTCGCGATTCTACGTTCCTGTGAGACCTTTGTCGTCTGTTATTTTATCACTTGAATGATTTTCATATCCATTCAATACTTTATGTATTAAATCTTCTGTCAAGTCATTCCTGCTTTTATAACAAATCTGAGATTATAACATGTCCTTTCAATGTTTCTTTACACATTTTTCATTCTATGTTATATGCGGTATTTTTATTCAATACATCTATGAGTGATTCATCTTTTTCTCTTTGCTTCCAGTTTCCGTACTCTCCGATCTTTGATCTTCTTTTCTTTCTACTGGACTTTTACGCTTGGCAAAGGTCTCTTTCTTCACAGGAACCTTCACTCATCATACCACTGACATATTGATAAAAATCTGAAACTATACTGTCCATGGGACTGACCTCCTGTTGAACTTGTATTTTTAATCTAATCAGGCATCTGTTACTTTTGCCTTCTTAGTTAAATATCTTTGGGAGATTTCTTTCTCTCTTTGATGGTTATATAATAACATTCGGCGTCTAATTTGTCAATATATTCATTTGATTTTTTTATATTTTTTATTTATTATCTGCTTTGGTTGTAATTGTCTGAATTTTCAAACATTTCGATTAACAGATTTCTGCTCCAGCCGGCATTTCTTTTTCCGGTGTCATCAGTGCAAGGTTACCTTCTGCATCTTCTGCACAAAGCAACATTCCCTCTGAAAGTACGCCTGCCAGCTTCGCAGGTTTCAGGTTTACAAGAACCATAACTTTCTTACCAACCATTTCTTCCGGTGTGTAATGTGCTTTGATTCCGGATACGATCTGTTTTACCTGGCTTCCAACTTTTACCTGAGAGCAGAGAAGCTTTTTGGATTTCTTTACAGCCTCACATGCAATGATCTCTCCAACCTGGAACTGCATTGCTCCGAACTGCTCAAATGTGATCTCATCTTTCGGCTCAATGTCGATAACAGCTTCTTCCTCTTTCTTTTCTTCTACCTTCGGATGAAGTTCTTCAACTTTCTTCATAACCTCTTCGAGATCCATTCGCTGGAACAGGATCTCCGGTTTCTCTGTTACATGTCCGTTACCAAGCTGCTCAAGGATCTTCTTACTTGTAGAAGGCATAAAAGATTCAAGAAGTCTTGCACCTTCAGAAATGCTCTGAATCAGATTCCAAAGTACTGTAGAAAGGCGATCCTTCTTGGATTCATCTTTTCCGAGTACCCAAGGAGTTGTCTCATCAATATATTTATTGCAGCGTTTGAACAGATTGAAGATTTCTGTAATCGCATCGGCAACGCGGAGGTCTGCCATCTTAGCATCAACTGCCTTAGAAGCATTCTCTACAACTGCTTTCAGTTCTGCATCTACATCTTCTACAACACCCTTATCTTCTACTGTTCCGCCGAAGTATTTGTTTGTCATAGAAACAGTTCTGTTTACAAGGTTTCCAAGTGTATTTGCAAGATCAGAGTTCAAACGCTCTACCATCAGCTCCCAGGAAATAACACCGTCATTCTCGAATGGCATTTCATGCAGTACAAAATAACGAACTGCATCTACGCCAAAGAAATCAACGAGTTCATCTGCATAGAGAACATTTCCCTTGGATTTACTCATCTTACCGTCTCCCTGAAGCAGCCACGGATGTCCAAACACCTGTTTCGGAAGTGGAAGATCAAGTGCCATAAGGAAGATTGGCCAGTAAATTGTATGGAAACGAATGATATCTTTTCCAATCAGATGAAGGTCTGCCGGCCACAGTTTGTTGAACTGCTCTGTGCTGTTTCCGTCTGCGTCATATCCGATTCCTGTAATATAGTTTGTAAGAGCATCAAGCCATACATATACAACGTGCTTTGGATCGAAATCTACCGGTATTCCCCACTTGAAGGATGTTCTGGATACACACAGATCCTGAAGTCCCGGAAGAAGGAAGTTGTTCATCATCTCGTTCTTACGGGCAACCGGCTGAATGAACTCCGGGTGTGTATTGATATGCTCGATCAGACGATCTGCATATTTGCTCATTTTGAAGAAATATGCCTCTTCTTTTGCAGGCTGAACCGGGCGTCCACAGTCAGGACATTTTCCATCTACAAGCTGAGACTCTGTGAAGAAAGACTCACATGGTGTACAGTACATTCCTTCATAATGTCCCTTGTAAATATCTCCCTTGTCGTAAAGTTTCTTGAAAATCTTCTTAACCTGTTTCTCATGATCTTCATCTGTTGTACGGATGAATTTGTCATAAGATGTATCCATCAGATCCCAGATTCTTTTGATTTCTGTTGATACATTATCTACGAATTCCTTTGGTGTGATTCCAGCCTCCTCGGCTTTGAGCTCGATCTTCTGTCCGTGCTCATCTGTTCCTGTCTGGAAGAATACATCATATCCCTGGCTTCTCTTGTAACGTGCAATTGCATCTGCAAGCACGACCTCGTATGTGTTTCCGATATGCGGTTTACCTGATGTATAGGCAATCGCTGTTGTTATATAATATTTTGGTTTTTCTGACATTTTTCTGCCTCCTTTTCCCACAATGTGGGATTCTTTTCTCAACTTTCAGTGATTACTAATACGTTTTTTCTGGATTTTCCGGAACATCCCTAGCGGAGCGTTTTTAATATATTAGGAAAGAACCTAATATATTAAAAAACGCCCTCCCAGGGACTTGCATCCCTGAGAAGACGAATCCTACTTTCGTGTTACCACTTCTCTTCGTTCCTTCCTCGCGGAAAGAAACCTCTATGAGTATCTGCACTTTCGTTAGTAAAAACTGCTTTGAATACTACGGCATTTCTCACTGTTGATACTCTTCGCTATAAAGGGCGAATCCCTTCACAGACTAACCTGAATCTCTTCAGCAATTCAATTTCCCGCTGAAACAGCTTCCTTGAATTAAACTATCCCGGCTCATCTGCGCTGCTCAGAAGCCATCTTCATCTGTCTTCCATCCATCCCTCTCAGCATCCGGCCTGACAGCCTTCAGGACTTTTCTGTAGAATCTGTTACAGACTACTCTCTTCCTCATCGCGTTTCGCTTATCACTGCTTTTCATTCCTTAAAAAGGTTAGCATAACGCGAATAGAATGTCAAGATACACCGCTTGATGATTTCTCTACTAATTCCTCTGTTACCCCGGCAGCATTTCCTTTTGCTTTCACTCTTGGAAATGTAATATCTACCCGGAACAAGTCTCCGTCCAGATACAAGTCAAATGTGCCGCCCTGCATCGTGGTAAGGCTCTTCGCGATAGAAAGTCCTAATCCACTTCCCTCCGTACTTCTGGAAATATCTCCGCGGATAAAACGTTCTGTCAGTTCGTCGGCCTGAATATTCAACTGATGCTCGGAAACATTTTTCAATGAAAATCTTACCTTTGTATCATCTGTTTTCAGAGTCGCGTAAACTCTGGTTCCAGGCATTGCGTACTTGGCTGCATTTCCGTAAATATTTTCCAAGACACGCCACATTCTTCTACCATCAACATGCACAACAGCCGGTTCTGTCGGAAGATCTGTGACGATTGCCAGATTTCTCGCCTCGAATTTTTCTTCGAGTTCACCCTGCGTCTGCTGGATCATTTCTGACAGATCAAGATCCATATATTCCAGGGAAATATTCCCGCTGCTGACTTTCGATGCTTCTACTACATCTTCTGTCAATGTCTTCAGTCTCTGTGCTTTCTCTTCCAGAATATTCAGATAATCCTGAACTTTCGGATCCGCCGGATCTGTTTGTCTTAAGATGCCGACATAGTTCAAAATAGAAGTCAGTGGTGTCTTAATATCATGAGAAACATTTGTGATCAAATCTGTCTTAAGACGTTCGTTTTTCATTGCCTCGGCAACTGCTTTGTTAAGTCCGGTTCCGATCCCGTTGATCATCAATGCAAGTTTCTTGTTCTCCCCATGCAGTCCGTCGATTGGAATCTGATAACTCATATTTCCGGCAGCGATCTCCTGAATTCCTTTTCTCAATCGATTCTTCTCCATCACATTTGCAACCATGTAATAGAATAGCACTGCATCAGCAATCAGCAGCAGAATCACCAGGAAGAAATCTCCACCCCAGAGCACGAAAAGCTGAAACAGGAAATAAAGAATCAAAAGTCCTGCTGTTTTCTTTGTAAGCTTCATGTCTCGTAATATTTTCCCGATAAATATACCGAAGCTTCGAAGCAGACTGTTCTCCCACAGACTCTTTGCCTTAATTCTTCTTACCAGACTAAGATAGCCGGCAAAAAAGCAGGTAAATGTAAATGTTCCATATGCAAACGCACCTACTGATTCTCCGAGACTTAAAGTCTGCATATATACATTCGGAACATAGGATGATGGAATAAATGTATTACTTTCCACAGCACCGTATGAACTACTCAACCCTGCAATTCCATCAAATAAGATATGAATTCCATCGATTCCTGCTACAAAAAAGAAATAACTTCCAATCACCCAGACAAAAATAACAACTGCAGCAGCAATCTCTGTCTTCCAGGAATCGAACTTTAACAAATGCAGTTCTTCATCCTGCGGTTTTCTTCCGGCACCCAATGTCAGCCACACTACTGTGATCAAAAAAAGTACGCTGCTGAAAATTATAAAATATAATGCCGCTTTCATATGCGGAATGTTATTTTGATATTCGATGCTACTCTGGTAAAACTGATCCTGGATCGGATAGTTTGTGTCCACTGCAACTGCAAAAACATCTTTCCACTTTGTTCCGCCGGAATAGTAACCATAAGAACGTGTATTGAGCCATTGATCCGAATAAGAAACGTTCATATTCGTCTTAAAATCTTTCAATTCAGGATAGATTACCATATATTTCACAGGGTTCTTTGACGCTGATTCTATCATGTCTTCTATGCTTTTCTTTACATCTGCATAATTTGCATATTCTGCTTTATTTGTAGTAACCTTCTTTGTCGATTCATCTGCATACAGATAGGTAAAATTGGTATTCCCTTCTTCCAGATAATTCCAACCGCCTTCATAATCCTGCCAGTCTTCATAGATTGTTTGCAATGCTGTGGCAATATTATCATAAACCAATGTCAGTCTTCCATTTAACTGCGGATTATTATTTACAACCTGGAGTAGATTATCCGCTCCGACCGGTGCATATTTTTCAATCATCGACTGACCAAAGTTCCAGCAGTCTGTATAAAGCAGCTCACCGTTTTCATCTGTAATCTGAAATGTATAATAGCCGGAAGTCGTAAATTCGCCCGCCTGCAATCCTGCCAGAAACTGATCTCTGTCCTGCTCGCCCATCTGAAACTGAAGTTTTCCTGCATTTACAAGAGAAAAGAAATCATTCATATAATAGTAATAATAATTTCCGTCTGGTTTCTGGCAGACGATCACGCCATTCTGTTTGTAAAGATTGTCGTTATCTGTCCCACTGTAAGTCTCGCCCCAGTTCACCAGTTCTTCCATGGTGTACGTGACACCTGACAAATTTGTTTCTGAAATCTTGCCCTTCTTTGACAGTTCCATTACATCCACCAGTTTTTTCGGATTGTAGGCACCATCACTTTCAAAAAGATTCTGTAGATAAAGCTTCTCCTGCACATCGTACATATAGCTTTCGACCATCTTGCTGAATTCTTCGGATTCTTCAAAAGACTGTGTATTCATCTTTTGGATCTGTGACAAACTCATTCCCCCCGCCAGTGTCAGGAGAGAAAGCAAATTTGTCACAAGCAATGCTCCGCTAAGAATCGCCACAACAAGAACGATTGTCCTTGTCACGGTCTTCCTGTACCATTTCTTCATTGTTAACCCTTCCTTATATGCCTTCTTATGCATTTTTCTATGTTCTCTTATATGCTTTTTCTATCCATTTTTACATGTGCTTTTGTTACTGTTCGCACTATGCTTTTTCGATTTTATATCCGACACCCCAGACTACTTTCAGGTAACGTGGATCTTTCGGATTGATTTCTATTTTTTCTCTGATATGACGAATGTGAACTGCAACTGTGTTATCCGCACCAATTGCCTCTTCATTCCAGATGGATTCATAAATCTGATTGATTGAAAATACTTTTCCCTGATTCTTCATCAGAAGCAAAAGGATATTGTATTCAATCGGTGTCAGTTTCACAAATTCTCCGTCTACTGTTACCTGCTTGAGATCATCATTGATCTGAAGGCCACCTACCTTATAAATCGTCTCTTTTGGCTCCTGTGCTGTTCCGCCAAGCTCGTTAAATCGTCTCAGCTGTGATTTCACTCGTGCCACAAGTTCCAGCGGATTGAACGGCTTTGTTACATAATCATCCGCACCGATATTGAGTCCAAGAATCTTATCGGTATCTTCTGACTTCGCAGACAAGATAATGATTGGCAGACTGTTCTTCTCGCGGATCTTCAATGTTGCACGGATTCCGTCAAGTCTTGGCATCATGACATCGATGATCAGAAGATTCACTTCCTCTTTCTCCAAAATCTCCAGTGCTTCGATTCCGTCATATGCTTTTAAAATCTGATATCCCTCCTGAGAAAGATAAATTTCAATTGCTTCTACGATTTCTCTATCGTCATCACATACTAATATTTTATACATTTTACATACCCCTCGATAATTGCTGACACCGATAACAGCGCAGCAACATAATTATCACATGATCAAGTTCTAACTATAGTATACATGATACTTGATGGTTTTTAAGAGATAGATTGGAAAAATATTAGGAATTTCTTAAATCGACGATTTAACAATTTAAATACTTTCTATTTCTTGCACATCTTTTGCCAACGTTTTATAATAAGAAACCGTGAGCCACTTTAGAACATAAGTGTAGCTGCACAAAAATGATTGCATTTAGTACTAGAATCTCTTAGTATAGCTGCAATCCATCAATAAAAAGGAGTATAAATTAAGAATGATTGAATTTTTAAAATCCTTCCTCTTTGGAATTGTGGAAGGAATCACAGAATGGCTGCCGATCAGCAGCACCGGACATCTGATCCTTTTGAATCAGTTTGTGAAATTAGATGTTTCTGAAGAATTCTACAGCATGTTCGAAGTTGTGATCCAGTTAGGTGCGATTCTTGCCGTTGTCATCTTATTCTGGAACCAGATCTTCCCGTTTGGTGCACCGGAAGGAAGTCACACGGTCAGACGCCGTCAGGCAAAACATGCACATAGAAAAAAGAAATCCGGAAATGGAATTTTAAGTTATGTGAAGATGGATATCATTATCCTCTGGCTGAAAGTCCTTGTTGCATGTATCCCTGCGATCGTGATCGGAATGCCGTTCAATGATCTGTTTGAGAAATGGTTTTACAATTACCCTTGCGTTGCGATTGCTCTGATTGTCTTCGGTATCGCATTTATCATTGTTGAGAATAATCACAAGGGCAAACCTGCGAAGATCAACAGTATGGATGAACTTACTTATAAGACTGCATTTTTGATCGGACTTTTCCAGCTGATCGCTGCAATCTTCCCTGGAACATCCAGATCCGGTGCAACAATTGTCGGTGCTTTGATCCTTGGAGTATCCAGAACCGTTGCTGCTGAATTCACTTTCGTACTTGCGATTCCGGTTATGTTCGGTGCAAGTCTTCTGAAGCTTGTGAAGTTTGGTCTGAACTTTACCGGAACAGAAGCAATAATTCTTCTGATTGGTATGGTAACAGCATTTGTTTCTTCTATTATCGTTATTCAATTCCTGATGGGATATATTAAGAAACATGATTTCAAAGTATTTGGATATTACAGAATCATGCTTGGTATTCTTGTGATACTGTATGCGTTGTTTTTAGCGTAAGATTTCCTGTTATTTTAAAAACTCCCAATAGAATTCCAGCTCAGATATCTTCTAGAGCATGATTTTCTATTGGGAGTTTTTTATTGGAGTTCAATTATGCTTGTTTCCCCTGATAAATTCCTTTCAATGCCGGATACAATTTCTTAAATTCCTGATATCTTTCCTCGTACTTCTGCACCAGTTCCGGATCCGGTTCTTCTGTTCCTGTTACTTTCACAAGTTTCTTCGCAGCCTCTTCCACCGAATCAAATACGCCGCATCCAACTGCTGCCAGGATTGCCGCTCCATAGCCAGGACCTTCTTCGCTTTCGATCAGATCTACTTTCATATTCATTACATTTGCAATGATCTTTCTCCACAGCGGACTCTTTGCTCCACCGCCGCAGATCTTTGTTCTCTCTGGATTCACACCAATACTTCTTGCAACTTCCAGGGAATCACGCAGTCCGAATGCAACACCTTCCAGCACAGCCTGTGTCATATCCTCTCTTGTGCTGTCCATAGACATTCCGATAAATGCTGCTCTTGCGGAAGGGTCATTATGAGGAGAACGCTCTCCCATCAGATATGGAAGATAGAACACATGGTTCTCGCCGAGCCTTGTGATTCCTGCCTGTTCTGCCGGATAATCTTTGGTCTTAAGGATTTCATCCATCCACCATTTATTACAGGAAGCAGCACTGAGCATGCATCCCATCAGATGATAATTGCCATCTGCATGGTCAAAGGAATGCAGTGCATTGTTCTTATCTACTCCGAATTTCTTACTGGAAATAAAGAGTGTTCCTGATGTTCCGAGAGAAATATTGCAGCCGCCGTCTCCGACCGTTGCTGTTCCAACTGCTGCCGCCGCATTGTCCCCGGCTCCTGCAATTACTTTTACATCCTCTGATACGCCAAGTTCCGCTGCAATCTCTGCTTTCAAAGTTCCAACGACTTCCCAGCTTTCATACAGCTTTGGAAGCTGTGCCTCTGTAATACCACAGATCTCAAGCATTTTTGCAGACCAGCACTTATGCTCCACATCCAGAAGCAGCATTCCGGAAGCATCTGAATACTCTGTGCAAAAAGACCCTGACAAACGATATGCAAGGTAATCCTTCGGAAGCATGATCTTCTCAATCTTTGCAAAATTCTCCGGTTCATTTTCCTTCATCCAGAGAATCTTCGGCGCTGTAAATCCGGCAAATGCAATATTGGCTGTATACTCTGAAAGCTTCTCTTTTCCAATCACCTGATTCAGGTAATCGGTCTGTTTTGCAGTACGTCCGTCGTTCCACAGAATTGCCGGGCGAATCACCTGGTCTTCCTTATCAAGCACAACAAGACCATGCATCTGGCCTCCAAAACTGATTCCCTTTACTTGATCCTTATCAAAGCCTTCTAGAAGCTCTTTCAGACCTTCTATGCTCTGTGCAAACCAGTCTTCCGGCTTCTGCTCTGACCATCCCGGATGTGGGAAATATAACGGATATTCTTTTGATACGATATTCTTGATCTTTCCATTTTCATCCATCAGAAGAAGTTTTACTGCGGATGTTCCAAGATCTACTCCTACAAATAACATGTCGTTTCTCCTGTATAAAGACAGAAAGCCTTGCCGTTTCCGGCACGGCTCTCTGCCCGTTTTCTATGCTTATAACTTTCTATGCAATTAACCCCACGGATTCTCTGTTGGATATCTTACACCCTTCGGCTGGTTGTACCCGATCTCTTCAACCGGCACACCAATGTATTTGAACACTTCGAATAATGCTTTTCCAAAGTGTCCGAAAGCAACTGCTCCGTGATGTGGATAATTCTTTTCAATCAGTACGTGACGGTAGAATCTTCCCATCTCCGGAATTGCGAACACTCCGATAGATCCGAAAGATTTTGTAGCAACCGGAAGTACTTCTCCCTGTGCAACATAAGCACGAAGTACATTGTCAGATGTACTCTGCAATCTGTAGAATGTGATGTCTCCAGGTTTGATATCTCCTTCCAGTGTTCCCTGTGTAACCTCGATTGGAAGAGATCTTGCCATGATCATCTGATATTTCATTTCGCAGAAAGCAAGTTTGCCGGAAGCTGTATTTCCACAATGGAATCCCATAAATGTATCTTTCTGTGTATATGGGAATTTTCCTTCGATGCTCTCTTTGTACATATCTGCCGGTACTGTATTGTTGATATCAAGAAGTGTTACTGCATCCTGGCTGACAGCAGTTCCGATGAACTCGCTGAGTGCTCCGTAAATATCAACCTCACAGGATACCGGGATTCCCTGTGCTGTCAGACGGCTGTTTACATAACATGGAACGAATCCGAACTGTGTCTGGAATGCCGGCCAGCATTTTCCTGCGATTGCAACGTATTTTCTGTATCCTCTGTGCTCCTCGACCCAGTCTTTCAAAGTAATCTCATACTGAGCCAGTTTCGGAAGGATCTCCGGTTTCTTATTTCCTGCTCCGAGCTCTTCTTCCATCTCTTTTACAACGGCCGGAATTCTCTCATCACCTTCATGTTTGTTATAAGCCTCGAAAAGGTCAAGTTCAGAATTTTCCTCAATCTCAACTCCGATATTGTAAAGCTGCTGGATCGGTGCATTACATGCAAGGAAATTCAGCGGACGTGGTCCAAAGCTGATAATCTTTAAGTCACTTAATCCGACAACTGCTCTCGCGATTGGTTCGAACTCATGGATCATATCAGCACATTCCTCTGCTGTTCCTACCGGATACTCCGGAATGTAAGCTTTTACTCCTCTAAGTTTCAGGTTATAGCTTGCATTAAGCATTCCACAGTAAGCGTCTCCACGTCCCTGTGTCAGATTGTCCTGTGTCTCCTCTGCAGCTGCGACAAACATCTTCGGTCCGTCAAAATGTTTTGCAAGCAGTGTCTCAGAAATCTCCGGTCCGAAGTTTCCAAGATAAACAACCAGTGCGTTACAGCCTGCTTTCTTTACATCTTCCAGAGCCTGCACCATGTGGATCTCGCTCTCTACAATACAGATCGGACATTCATAGACAGTTCCTTCACCATATTTTTTTGTGTAGGCATCGATCAATGCTTTTCTTCTGTTCACGGAAAGACTCTCCGGGAAACAATCTCTGCTCACTGCTACAACACCGATTTTTAATTCTGGCATGTTACTCATAATAAAATCCTCGCTTTCTTTATCCTTGTTATTATTTCTATCTTTCTCATGTTACGTTATCCACACTTTTCCTGTAATTTCATTTGGTTTTCCACACATCATACAGAGACCTTGTGAATAAAATGATCCTGATTTTTGGAAACCTCGGCATCCATTTTCAATCAGACTTCGACGTTCTCGCCTTTTAATCCGCAAAATGCTCCTTCAATCTGTGCATCCTCATGTGCGATCAGCCATTTATTCATCGCTGCAAGAAGTCTGTTTCCTGTTTCGTTTGTTTCTATGGTCATTTTACCAACTTAAAAAGGCATTATCGACCAAATAATTAGCCAAATAATGCCCATTTCTTATCTTTTCTTTCTGAAAGTGAAATATGCCTTAGCATCCTAATTCGGCATACCTCTCTCATTCTATTCCATGTCCCATTATTCCTTCGGTGGCAGGAATCCCTTACTTGTCTTCACGATTACTTTATCAAATACCATGAACATGGACGGCAGTACGAAGATTACGACTACCATACTGATCAGTGCTCCTCTCGCCATCAGGATACACAGGGAACTAATCATATCAATGTTGGAGTAAAGTCCTACACCGATCGTTGCTGCGAAGAAGCTCAACGCACTTACCATGATAGACTGTGCGGATACGCGGTGCGCAGTTGTGATGGAATCGTATTTATTTGCGCCATGGTTACGCTCTCTCTTATAACGAGTTGTCATAAGAATTGCATAGTCTACGGTGGATCCAAGCTGAATAGTTCCGATTACAATGGATGCCACGAATGGCAACTTAGTTCCCATGTAGTATGGAATACCCATATTGACGAAAATCGCGAACTCAATAACGCCTACCAGAATGATCGGCAGTGAGATTGACTTGAACAGAAGCATTATGATCACGAAAATAATTCCGATTGATACTGCACTTACTGTCTTGAAGTCTTTATCTGTAATGTCGATCAGATCTGCTGTCAGAGGACCTTCTCCGATCAGCATTCCACCTTCATCATATTTATGAAGAATCGTATTCAGTTCTTTGATCTGATCATTCAATTCATCTGTAGCTACCTTATATTCCGAGTTCGCCAGTACAAGCTGGTACTTATCATTCTTTAATGATCTTGTCACTGAATCCGGGATCATGCCTGCCGGTACGGACGGCCCGATCAGGGAGTCAAGTCCAAGTGCCCATTTGATTCCGTCTACCTTATCCATCTCATTCAGCATCTTGCCTACGTCCGCTGAATTTGTAGAGCTATCTACAAGAATCATGTGCGTCGTATTCATGTCGTAATCTTCCTTCAATTTCTCATTTGCAATGATACTCGGAAGATCTTTTGGAAGTGTCTCATCCAGGTTGTAATAAACGCCTGTATGGTTATTTCCGTAGATTGCTGGGAATAACAAAATAATAAAGAGCGCTACATAAATCAGATATCTCTTTGTAACCTTGTCTGAAATTCTTCCGATATCCGGAAGGAATGGTTTATGTTTTGTCTTCTCAATAATCTTGTCACAACACAGGATCATGGATGGAAGGATTGTTACGCAGGCAAGTACACCAAGGATAACACCCTTAACCATGACAATTCCGATATCCATACCAAGTGTAAATGACATAAAGCACAGCGCGATAAATCCGGCGATTGTTGTAACGGAGCTTCCAATTACAGATGAAAATGTCTGTGAGATTGCATGTGCCATTGCACGGTGTTTATCTCCGTCGTAACGAATCTGCTGTTCTTCGTAACTATGCATCAGGAAGATCGAATAGTCCAGCGTTACCCCCAGCTGCAGAACTGCTGCCAATGCCTTTGTAATATAGGAGATCTCTCCCATAAAGTAGTTACTTCCCAGGTTATATACAATTGCAATTCCGATACTGAGCATGAAGAGGATCGGTACAAAGAACGATTCCATTGTAAGACCAAGTACGATCATCGCCAGCACAACCGCGATCAATACATACAACGGTGTCTCTTTCTCCGCCAGCTCCTTCGTATCTGTAACAACAGCTGACATACCACTTAAAAAGCACTGCTCGCCCGCCAGAGAACGGATCTCGGAGATTGCTTCCATTGTTCCGTCCGAAGATGTTCCTTCATCAAAGAAGATTGCCATCATCGTTCCGGTCTCGGAGTTAAATGCATCATAAACCTTTGCCGGCAGCATACTCTTCGGCATACTGATATCTGCGATAGAATCATACCAGATAACCTCTTTTACATGATCTACCTTCTCAATCTTCTCTTTTAGCTTCGATACATCCTTGTCCTCCATTCCATCGACTATAAACATCGAGAATGCACCTGTACCGAAATCATTTACCAAAATATCCTGGCCTTTCATCGTCTCAATGTTATCCGGCAGGTAAGTCAATACATCATAATTAATTCTCGTATGCAGATACCCCAATGCAGACGGAATCAACAATAAAATACTGAGGATCAGAATCGGCACTCTGAATTTTACTATCTTTTTTCCAAACTTTACCATCATATCCCTTTCGCTCCCTTTCTCATATCTTGTTTATGACCATTGGTCATTTTAATCTCTTCTTGCACTATACAATAAAAATGACTAACAGTCAATATATTTTGTACTGTTAGTCATTTTTTCTTTTTTATTTATATTCCATTTTCGTAACTGTTCAGAGCCAACCTCCAAAATGCTACGCATTTTCTCTATATTCACTTGGAAGAATTCCGTATTTTTTCCGAAATGCCCTTGCCATCGCCTTGCTTCCGGAGAAGCCGCTGCGAAGTGCTGTCTCAGTGATATTATATTTTCCGCCCTTCAGGTCTTTCATTGCATATTCCAGACGGATATTCTGCAGATAGCTCTTATATGTGATTCCTGCATACTTCTGAAACATCCTCGACAAGTACGTCGGAGAGTAGCCAAAAATTCTTGCCACTTCTTCCAGACTGAGCTCCTGTGCATAATTCTCTTTCATATAAGATGTGATTGCTGAAAGCTTGTTCAGATTCTTATTCTTCCTTACAAAAGCATCCTCAACTTCCGTCAGACGGTATTCTTTCACAAGGAGATATAAAAGATGATAAAAAATACTGTTCATCTTCATGTCATATCCACACTGCTTTTCGCAATACGTCTTATACAGTTCTTCCAACAATTCCATAAAGCGCGCGTCCTTACGTCCCGGTTCATGCGTAAACCAGATAAATTGCTCTCCTGTATAATATTTTTCAAAAACTTTCAACGGAATCTGAAGAACGATCGTCTCGTTTGGCAACGGAGAATCTACTTCATGAACCTCATTCGAATTCACAATCATAAATTCTCCCGCTGTCAGATGCCAGGTCTTCTCATCGATCTTAAATTCCAGTTCTCCGTCGCACACTGCAAAAATCTCAATCGATCTGTGCCAATGTTTTTCTCTATGGTAATGTCCTTCTCTGCCTTCAAATAAGAATAGTTTAAAAGGAAATCCAACTTCCGGAACGATCAATTCATGCGCAAACTGCATCTCTTTTATTCACCACACTTTAGGCTTTCGTCCACTTATGTACCGTATCTGTTCCCGGACTACATAATTCCACTGTAGATCCATCATCTGACAGTGTATAGACATATTCCAGTGTTCCACCGGAGATAACCAGATTCAGCCTCAATGTACCGTCTGCATTCTCTGCAACACAATATGTTCCCTTTGTTTCACCGGAGGAACTCTTGATCACAAGCTTTCCATCCTTCTTTAATTTATATTCATTTCCGCTGTTGTCTGTCCACTTTCCGATCAGCCCCTTCGCACGGTCATCCGTCAGATCCAGAAGTTCTGTATCCGCCTGGAGTAATTTTATATCCTTACCACCATCCAGGGACTCCAGCACTACGCCATAGCCTGTATCATCTGTCGTAACCGCATACAGTTTACCTTCTTCTTCGCCGTCCATTGTGATCTTGATTGTAATGTTGTTATCCTCATCGAATCCACACTCAAATGTCAGTCCGGCGTCATCCTTAGTTCCTGTTCCATCTTCTTTCAGATCATACACAGTATCTGTTCCGATCACCTTCCACTGCTTTGCCATAACTCTCTTAACAGAATCACTTGGAAGAACCGCGTTGTCTCCCATCTGTTCTTTCATCGTACTGCTTGCTTTGTCCACCTCTTCTGTCGTAGATGCAGCCGGTTCTGTTTTCTTCGTATCGCCGCATCCTGTCATACACAATGTGCTTGCCAGAAGTAATGCTACTACTAATCTTTTCATATTCTCTCTCCAGTCTTGTTACTGTTCACTCCGTGTCAATCAGCGAAGTGATTGACACGGGAGTGAACAGTAACCCAGTCTTTTCTGTCTGATCAGAAAGATAGCATTCCGATCAGGACTTACAGTCTTTAGAGTATCACAAACGCACTGTAAATTCCAGTAAAGTTAATACAATTTCACGGTTATTTCATTTTTAGACACACTCGTTTTCGTTTGTTTTCAACAAACTTTAATGCTTTTGCACTGTTTCACTTTACCTCGACAGCTTGTTTATTTTCTTAACATATGATACACTATTCACAATGTAAAATTATAGGTAACTTGGGAGGAAATAGGTTATGATTATCTCTACAAGAGGGCGTTATGCTCTCCGAGTCATGATTGATCTGTCTCAGCAGGATCCGGACTCTTACACACCGCTGAAAGAGATCGCAGCACGTCAGGAGATTTCTGAAAAGTATTTGGAAAATATTTTAAAATCTCTTGTCACACAAGGATTTATCCTTGGACTTCGCGGAAAAGGTGGTGGCTACCGCCTGACAAAATCTCCGGAAGAATACACTCTCGCTTCCATTCTTCATGCGACAGAAGGAAGCCTTGCAGCTGTAGCGTGTCTGGAGGATCATGCACCGGAATGTGCACGTGCGGGTCAGTGTCCGACACGTCCGATTTGGGAAAAACTGGATAACCTTATCGAGGATTATCTTGGAAGTATCACACTTGCTGACTTTCATGAACCGGCCATTCCATGCAAAATTGAGAAATAGCATTATTTCAGGGGGAACGAAATAACAGTTGTTTCAATACAATGGAAAATCAGATCTACATAGAAAAAGATGGATAAGTAATACTTTTATTGCTTATCCATCTTTTTCTGTTTCTATTTTATCTAATCATCCGTGAACGTTTTCTTTCACTGCTTTTTCAATCCGATCCAACGCTTCCACAAGCGTCGCTCTCTGGCAAGCCACGTTGATCCGCTCAAAACCACTTCCAGGCTCTCCGAAGATCGCTCCTCCATCCAGCCAAACCTCTGCCTTATCTTCTATCAGTTCTTTTAGTTCCTTGTCTGAAAGCCCTAATGCCCGGAAATCCATCCAGACGAGATAGGTTCCTTCTGTCTTTGTCACCTTGATCTGTGGTAAATGTTCTGCCATCCATGTATGAAGGAAATCAATATTCGACTTCACATACTGTTTCATCGCCTGATACCATTCTTCGCCCTGAGTATACGCAGCAATCAGCGCAAAGATTCCGGGTGCGCCGACCTGACTATACCCGGCTGCAGTTACCTGATGCTGAAATTCCTTGCGAAGGCTTGCATTTGGAATGATAATATTGGAAATCTGAAGTCCAGCAAGATTGAATGTCTTCCCCGGGGAAGTACATGTCACTGTAATGTCTTTATACTCGTCCTTAAGATCTACAAGCACCTGATGCTTCCCTTCAAATACGAAGTCTGCATGAATCTCATCACTTACAATGATCACCTGATGCTTTAGGCAAATGTCTCCCAGACGCTCCACTTCTTCCCTTGTCCATACCCGGCTGACCGGGTTGTGTGGGCTGCAGAATAAGAATAATTTCACACCCTTTTCCACGATCTGGCGTTCAAAATCTTCGAAATCAATCGCATAAGATCCATCTTCCTTACGGATAAGGATATTGGCGGCCACTTTACGGTCATTGCTTTCAATCACTTCCCGGAATGGATAATAGACCGGATCCTGGATCAGAATATAATCCCCAGGTTCTGTATAAGCCTTCACCGCCATTGCCAGTGCAAAGACAATTCCCGGAGTCTTTGTGATCCACTCCTTGTCGATCTTCCATCCGTGACGGCGTTCCATCCAGGAGCTGACCGCATCGTAATACTCCTGATCTGACTCTGTATATCCATAAATTCCATGTTCTGCCTGACGGATCAATGCTTCCTGGACGAAAGATGACGTCTTAAAATCCATATCAGCGACCCACAACGGAAGAATATCTTTCTTTCTCCCTCTTTCTTCTGCAAAATCATACTTCAGACTGTGGGTTTCTCTTCTCTCTACAGGCTGGTCAAAATTCAAATTCTTCTCACTCATTTTTACTCCTTTTATTGAAATGCCTGTTCCAGATCTTTGATCAGATCTTCAGCATTTTCAATTCCAACGGACATTCTAAGGAAATCTTCTGTGATTCCAAGATGTTCTCTTATCTCCACCGGTACATCACCGTGTGTCTGAAGCATTGGATATGTGATCAATGATTCTACACCGCCAAGGCTCTCCGCATAAGAGATCAATTTCACACTTTCAAGAATCTTTCTTGTACGTTCCACCGTATCTACACGGAAAGAAAGCATACTTCCTGCTCCTGTCGCCTGCTTCCGGTTCACCTCGTAACCCGGATGATCTTCCAGACCCGGATAATAAACTTCTGTCACATCCGGTCTGTTTTTCAGCCAAAGTGCGATCTTCTTCGCATTCTCCTGCTGGCGCTCCAGACGCACTGATAAAGTTTTGATTCCGCGAAGTACAAGGAAACTGTCAAACGGAGACAGACTACAGCCAACTGTCTTATATGTATAACGCAATTTTTCCGACAGCTCTTTCCCTTTGACACAAACAAATCCTGCGAGAACATCATTGTGTCCTCCAAGGAATTTTGTCCCGCTATGTACTACGATATCAGCACCCAACTGTAGCGGTTTCTGGAAATAAGGAGAAAGGAATGTATTATCCGCAAGAATCAGTAACCCAAATTCGTCTGCGAGTTTTCTCATCTCTGCAAAATCTGTAATCCTCATCGTTGGATTGCTTGGTGTCTCAATATAAAGTGCCTTTGTCTCTTTTCTGATATTCTTTCTTACAAGATCAATATCTGAAGTATCTACATAAGAAAACTTTAATCCTCGCTTTTCGCCAATGCTTTCAAACATTCGCACAGTTCCGCCGTACAGATCTTCTGTACATAAAATATGATCTCCTTCTCCGAAAAGCTCCAGGCAGATTCCAATTGCCGCCATTCCTGTCGAGCATGCAATACTGTCATCCGCTCCTTCTAAAGAGGACATTACGCTTTCTAATTCATACCGTGTTGGATTGCTCTCGCGGGAATAATCATATCCTGTGCTTTTTCCGATTCCCGGGTGTGCGAAGGTTGCTGTCTGAAAAATGGGAACGGAGACTGCTCCGTATGGATGTCCCTCTACAAATCCTCCGTCCCCGTGAATACATCGTGTTTCAAATTGATAATTTTCTGCCATGCTGTCTGTCTCTGCTCCTTACGTTCCTCTCTATTAAATATAGTACATTCCCTCAACAGAATCCTGATACCCTTCGTATGCATCCACAAGATCCTTAAGCGTCACATCTTCCAGAATCTCCTGAACACAATCATTGATTCGATCAATGATCAGATGCTGAATTGCTTCCTGATCTCCACGTCCCACGTTGTTTCGATCAACTTCATCTTCCAGATCATAAGTTCCTTCCAATGCTTCTACAATCTGCGCAACCGTGATCTCTTTCGGATCTCTCTCAAGAAAATATCCTCCCTGGGAACCTTTCATACTCTTTACAATATGAGCCTTGCGAAGAGCTGAAAATACATGCTCAAGATACTGGGCGGAAATGTCATTTCTCTGTGCGATACTCCCTAATGAAACCAGCTCTGTCCGTGAATTCACCGCCAGATCAATAAGAGCACGCAGTCCATATCTGCTTTTCTTTGATAATTTCAAACGCTTCTACTCCTTTCTTCTAAGCACTGTAGGAGCAGCTTTTACTGCTCCTACTTCTTACAGATTTCTCTGATTCTTATTTACTGAATTGCTTTGAATGCCTCATCCAGATCCTGGATGATATCATCAATATTCTCTGTACCGATAGACAGACGGATTGTGTTTGGCTTGATTCCCTGATCAAGAAGCTCTTCCTCCGTGCACTGGCTGTGTGTTGTTGTAGCCGGGTGGATAACAAGTGATTTCACATCCGCTACATTTGCAAGCAATGAAAACAGTTCCAGGTTATCAATGAAATCCTGAGCTTTCTTAGAATCACCTTTGATCTCAAATGTGAAGATAGAACCACCGCCGTTCGGGAAATATTTCTTATAAAGTTCCTGCTGTTTCGGATCTGGATCTACAGATGGGTGATGTACTCTCTCAACCTGTGGATGATTGTTCAGATACTCAACAACCTTCAGTGCATTTTCCACATGACGCTCTACACGAAGGGAAAGTGTCTCAAGTCCCTGCAGGAAGATAAAGGAACTGATCGGAGAAATTGTTGCTCCTGTATCTCTCAAAAGGATTGCTCTGATCTTTGTAACAAATGCAGCCGGTCCGCAAGCCTTTGTAAAGCTGATGCCGTGATAGCTTGGGTTCGGATCTGTCAGTGACGGGAATTTTCCTGAAGCCTCCCAGTCGAACTTACCGCCCTCGATGATAACTCCACCGATTGTTGTTCCATGTCCACCGATGAACTTTGTAGCAGAGTGAACAACAATGTCAGCACCGTACTCGATTGGTCTTACAAGATAAGGTGTTGCAAATGTATTATCTACAACAAGCGGGATTTTATGCTTATGTGCGATATTTGCGATTGCTTCAATATCAACTACATCTGAGTTCGGATTACCAAGTGTCTCGATGTAAACAGCTTTTGTATTCTCCTGGATTGCATTCTCAACTTCTTCCAGATTGAAAATGTCAACAAATGTTGTTGTAATTCCATAATTCGGAAGTGTATGCTCAAGAAGGTTGAAAGATCCTCCATAAATATTCTTTGCAGATACGATGTGATCTCCCTGCTGAGCCAGATTCTCAATTGTATATGTGATTGCTGCTGCTCCGGATGCTACTGCAAGTGCTGCTGTACCTCCTTCAAGTGCTGCAATTCTCTTCTCAAACACATCCTCTGTCGGGTTTGTCAGACGTCCGTAAATATTTCCTGCGTCTTTCAGTCCAAAACGGTCTGCTGCATGCTGGCTGTTGCGGAACACATAAGAAGAAGTCTGGTAGATCGGTACTGCTCTTGCATCTGTCACCGGATCCGGCTGCTCCTGGCCTACGTGAAGCTGTAATGTCTCAAATTTAAATTTTCTGTCTTTTCTCTCTAATTTTGCCATGGGTTTATTCTCCTTTTTCTAATTCCTGTTTTGTATTCTTATTCCGCAGCCAGAGCTGCTTGGAAGTTAAAATCTTACTTAATTAATGCCTTGCTGTTGTCTTGATATTCGTGCCTACTCTGTAAAGAGTGGTGTAGAGTAGTATCTGTCTCCGCTGTCCGGAAGAAGTGCTACGATTGTCTTACCCTTGTTCTCCGGTTTCTTTGCATATGCGATTGCTCCGGAAAGTGCTGCTCCTGAAGAAATACCTACCAGGATTCCTTCTGTCTTTGCAAGAAGTTTTGCTGCTGTGAATCCTTCCTCATTATCTGCTTTGTAGATCTCATCATAGATCTTTGTATTAAGTACATCCGGTACGAATCCAGCTCCGATTCCCTGAATCTTGTGCGGTCCGCCCTTTCCTTCTGAAAGTACCGGAGATGCTGCAGGCTCAAGTGCTACAACCTTCACATCCGGTTTCTGGGACTTCAGATATTCACCAACACCGGTCAGTGTTCCACCTGTACCGACACCGGCGATAAAGATATCAACATTTCCATCTGTGTCTTTCCAGATCTCCGGGCCTGTTGTCTCTCTGTGTGCTTTTGAGTTCGCCGGATTAACGAACTGTCCCGGGATAAAGCTGTTCGGGATTTCTTTTGCAAGCTCTTCAGCTTTTGCAATTGCTCCCTTCATTCCCTTTGTACCTTCTGTAAGTACGATCTCTGCTCCATATGCTTTGAGGATATTTCTTCGCTCAACACTCATGGTCTCTGGCATGGTAAGAATTGCTCTGTACCCCTTCGCTGCTGCGATTGATGCAAGTCCGATTCCTGTGTTTCCGGAAGTAGGTTCAATGATAACAGAACCTTCTTTCAGGATTCCTTTCTCTTCAGCATCTTCGATCATTGCCTTCGCAACACGATCTTTCACACTTCCTGCCGGATTAAGATACTCAAGCTTTACAAGAATCGTTGCTTCAAGTCCAAGCTCTTTTTCCAGATTCACAGGTTCAACAAGTGGTGTGTTTCCAATCAGTCCAAGTGTGCCTTTATAAATTGCTGCCATAGTCTATATCCTCACTTTCTTTATTAACCTACTTAGTTGGTGTGTTTTTGATGGTTTGTATTATATACTTATAAAACCCATCTGTCAACTATGTTTTAATATTTTTCTACATTTTTTATTATACAATATCGATCGGAGATGTAAATGATTAAAAAATGTAAAAAAATCAGGTATCCGAGATGTTTTACTTTCCCCGATACCTGACTCTTTTATTTAATGAATCAACCAGTTATAATCTTTTCTGCACTCAACAATATACTCCACATATACCGTATCATCCTGTATCTGATAAAGAATCAGATACCATTTTTCAATAAACATCTTATGATATTTATTCGGTGGAATATACGCTTCTTCAAAAAACGGAAAACGCTGCGGCATATGATTCAAGGCGCGGATTGCTGTTATTATTTCCTTCTTCTTTGTGCTGGCGGCATCTTTATTAACCTGAGCCATAAACCGAATATGCGCTCCCAACATTCTCTTTGCCCTGTCAGAAACAATTACTTTGTACTTTTTATCTGCCATTCACTATACCTCTGCAATCACATCCTCAAGATATGCATCCAGTTCATCTACTGTGCATCCACTTCTCCCTGCCATCCGATCCTCTTCGACTGCAAGCAGTTCCTCCCTTAACTTCAACATTTTTTCTCTGCGATTGAAGGTTTCTATATCCATGACAACCAGATCGCCTTCGCCATTTTTTGTAAGAAATACGGGTTCTGCAGTTTTACGACACATATCTGCAATCTCATTATAATTTTGACGGATTGCTGCTGATGGACGAATATTCATACTAGCACCTCCTCAAGTTAACTATAGTAGTATTCTAACCATATTGTATCTTTTTAATGCTATTTCGTCAATCCGATTTTTCTTCTATGTCGTCTCTCGCTCAATCAGTTTCGTTCCGAACACCATGTGCTGTACGCTTGGTTTCCCATCATACGCTCTGTTTCGTAAAAAATTCGTTCGACACTGTCGAACTTTTTCCAAATTTTTCAAAAAATGAGAACCATCTTCTCCACTATACTTTATATGTGTTACTTTTTATGTTGATTTTTCTTAACATATTTGCTATCATATGTTCAGGCTTTATGCCTGGGGTGCTACTTCACATTGACGTGAATGGCGGTTCGCTTTGCGCGGAGAGTTTATAGCTCCGATTACATAGATCATCTCTCATTTGAGAAATCTTGGAGAGGAGAATTGGCCTATGCTGACCATTACTGACCTTATTGCAGTGATTTCACTGTGTGCGACTTTTTATAGTCTTGGTTACGTGCGTGGAAAGCATGATTCCAAGACGCAAAAATAACCGCCCAGCCTGAGAAACTCTGCGGTTATTTTTAACCCTATAAAATATCAGGCGAACCGTCATCGGTAGCACCTTTCTATTTATTATACTAGCATTTCTTTTTTCTTATGTCAAACAAATCTTTTACTGCTCACACGATGTGCGACCAGCAACCTCACACCGCACCGTCACCCTGTTCTTTCCATCCAGCGTACAAGTGAACAAGCTCAACGCCCATTCTCCACTTGTCATATCTTCCACGCTTTGTGGAGTCAATGCCTCTACCGCTGCCACTTTGTATTCGAACCGATTCCCGGCTGCATCTGTGAAGATCACCTCGTCACCCATCTCCAGTTCTTTCAACTTCCCGAAATGTGCTCTGTAATTATGTGCTGCGATCACGAGATTATCCAGATAAGCACTGCCCGAATAGCGGCAAGGTGCTTTCTTCAGAAGCGGGTAGCTCCATTCGCTCAATACCGGAAGCTTCAAGTCGATCGTCGGTATCTCAAGCACTCCGATGCACGCTGCGCCATCCAGCTCTTCCAACATGACCTCCGGCATCTCCATCTCCGGGTTCAGCTGATAATCCGGTATCTGTCCGTCAGATTCCTCTGTCTGCTCTCCCTTATCAGAAATGTCCTGGTGCTTGTCTCTATATTCTTCCAACAGCTTCTCTCTGCTTTGCTCTGCCCGATAACCATCCCAAAGATTGTATGCAGAAAGAGCAAGGGCTGCTGCGAAAAGCAGCAACCCTGTGATTGTAAATATCTTTCCTATCTGATTCTTTTTCTTCTTGCTCATCGATTCTTCTCTTCTTTTCTATCCCGTAAAACTCTTCCCGCCAGCAGACAGATCGCACCTACAAACAAAAGCACAAGTACCGGCCACCAGAGCTGTCCTGTCTGTGGAAGCTTGTCTGATGTTTTGTCTGTTGTTTTATTTACTGTTTTATCCGTCGGCTTCTTCGATGGTGGATTCACTTCTCCGTCAGGATTTCCTGACTTCTTTGCTGTATTCGTCAAGACAACTGTATCCCCTTCACGCGTAACAGCAACTGTATACCCATTCGGCACCTCTGCCTCTGACACACTCCAGCGCATCAACGTGGAAAGATTCTTCCATGTATAGGACCACTGGTTTTCTTTCGTAAGTGTCTGACGGTCAACGACTGTTGTATTCCCCTCCACATCCGTCTGCAGCAGTTCTACCACGATAGAATCCGGGCGTTCTTTCTCCTGATCCTGCTTCCACACTTTCAATACATGAATCTTCGTCTCTTCTGGATTTCCCGGTTTGTCGTTCTTCTCGAACTTCAGAACCGCTGTCACCTGATAAGGATCTGTCCCTTCTGAAGTTTCCTTTGAATCCTCCGGCAATGCAATCAATGCTGTCTGTGGCTCATAGATCTGTGTCTTGCCGTCTTCCTGCAGCTCTGTTGTCTGTCCCAGCACAAGATAAAGTCCCCAGTTAAGATCTGTAAAACATACGGTTCTGTCCGACCCTGATATGAGTACTGCATCTGCTGTGATTCCATCACGTCTGATATAGTCCGCCAGCGCATCCGCTGTCCCCTGCCAGCCCTCCTGGCTCTTCTGCTCCAGTGAGACCGGATACTTCTGGAATTGTTCCGTCAATGTAAAACTGCCCGACTCCTCATACTCTGCCACACGGTACAGAGACAGCTCCATCCCCTCAACCTGGCAGACGAGCGAGATGCTCCCCTTCTGCGTACTCTCTTCTTCCGCTGCCAGAACCGGATTGCCCTTTGAGATTCCGAGTATCCCGGTCAGCGCAATGAGAAACGTCAGCACATATATCATATAATTCCTATCTCTGTGGCGGATTCTTTTCTTTGGACTTCGCATGTTCTCCCTCCCACTGATTGATTTATCTGTTACTGTTCACACGATGTGCGACCAGCAACGCATCTCGCCATTTTAAATCGCCTTTGGCGATGGGGCGAGATGCATTCAAGTCAAAACACGCATCCTCCGTGTCAATCAGCGGAGTGATTGACACGGGAGTGAACAGTAACATTTATCTTCCTCTACTTTTTCTGCTTCTTTCTTGAACGCCGGATTGATAAATCCACTACAAGAAAACTAATGATTAAAAGCGGAATCGCAACATATACCGCAACTGTCAAACTGCTTACCTCAGCCGCATCCGATGTCACTCTGGAGTCATCTCCTGAACGATTTTCAATCCGATGTCCGCGCACCAGCAGTCTCTGCGTATTGATTCCATATGGTGTACATGTAAGAAGCGTACACAGATCCTTTCCATCTTCAATCTCAAGCAAGCCATAATCTTCTGGCTCGACAATACTGATCTGGTCAATCTCATACGTCAATACCTTATCATAAATGTGCAAAAGAAAGATATCTCCCTTTTCCAACTTATCAAGGTCTGTGAACAGCTTCGCACTCGGCAGTCCTCTGTGTCCGGATAATACACAGTGTGTACCCTTTCCTCCAACCGGAAGAGACGAACCTTCAATATGTCCGATACCAACCTGCAGAACAGAATCCTCTACACCGTGATAGATTGGAAGCTTACAACGAATCTCCGGAATTGTGATATATCCCATCATTCCGGTTCCATTTGCATCCAGAAGACTATCATATAAAGTATCTTCCTCTTCTGATGGTGTAAAACGTCCTCCATTCGTAATCAACGTCTGGTTGTACTCCTCTGCCGCCGCCAGTGCCTGCTCTTTCTCCTGATCATCCATCTTCTCTATCTGCTTCGAATAATCCGCAACCGCCTGCGTCTGATGCTTCGAATTCCAGAAATTACTAATTGTCGGATACAGCAGTAAGGACAAGCCTGTAAGAAAGATGATTCCCGCAATTATTGTTGAAATATGCTTTCTCATGTTACAATCCTCTCCTTGCTGCTGTATGGGGAATGATGAAACACATTCCCCGTACAGCAAAATTACTTCATTCTTATCTCACTTACATACCTAAAATCGAGCAACAATTATTTCATTCTCTTCTTTGTAATCAGTACAACTCCAGATCCAATTACAAGGATTGCACCGAAAATGTAGAACAGAGTTGTTCCCATTCCACCCGTGGATGGGAGGAGGGAGCCGGATTTGTTTTCGACTTCGACTTTGGTTACTGCGTCTTTTCCATCTCCAACAGTAATTTTTCCATCTGCAGCAATTGTAATTTTCACAGGCACTGACAATAGGTTGTATCCGGCTGGCTGTTTTGTCTCTGTGAGGTAGTATGTACCTGCATCGAGACCTTTGATTGTGAACTCACCAGTATCAGTTGTTGTTACACTCTCTTCTCCTGATGAATCAACAAAGTAATTTGTTGTACTATCCTTCTGTTTAAGTTTGATTACGGTAATCCCCTCTGAGTCAGTACTCAATTTGAAAGTTGCATCTTTAAGTGGCTTTTTAGTTGTACCTTCCCCTGATGTATTCTTAGTATTTGTAAATTTGAACACTGGAACTTCAAATGTATAAGTGGTTGTTGTAACTTCTTTTGTTTCACTCTTGTTACCATATGACAATTTTGTTTTATTAGTATTTCCTGTTATATTACCAATTTCTGCATTTTCATTTAATTTTGCAGAATACATAACGATAATATCCGTATCCTCTGTAATTGAATTACAGAATCTTTCTGTGAATTTGATTTCAAAAGTGCAGCCATCTTTTGTACTATCTGTGGCTAATATATAATCAGAACCTTGACTAAGTGATATAGAAGCTCCTTGTTTTTTCACATCAATAGATTTTTCATCGAAAGTCAATCCTGCACTCATCGTATCATGCAAAACATAATCTTTTGCACCTTTTTTCGCATGGATTGTTGTTTTGAAATACACTGTATCGCCAATACTAGCTGTACTTGTACCTTCATAATTTCCGTCTTTAGTCTTACTTACCTCTTTTTCTACTGTAGGTGCAGTATTTTTATCATAAATTGTCTTGTCTGGATTTGTCGTATCAAGGGCAAGTACTGTTCCCACACTTGTTTCTACAAGGTAGTAGCCAAGCGGAATACCAGTGAATGTTGCTGATGTCTCTGAATCACTTAACGACATCGTCTCATCCGGATTTATTGTTGAATTCTTTGCATAATCCAGTGCTTCTTTTGCAAATTCCTCAGCTTTTGCTCCCTCTTTCCAAGTTACATATTCTCCATCAAGAGTTACATATACATCCTTTATATCATTACCGTTAATAAACTTATTCCAATTATTTGTTGCTGTTGTTGATGAATCATATGTTCTCAACTTATAAGCATAGTTTCCTGCCTCTCCACTTCCACTATAACTCTCCAAATCTAAAATACGATAAATATTATATGTTTCCCCAGGTGCCGCATTTTTAATCGTAATACTTCCCGTTGTAGCTGGCGTTCCACTCGTCCCCTCAGCTCCTACCACGCTACACATTCCCAATACCATCATAACCGAGAGCATTATGGCGGCAATCTTCTTGATTATTTTCATTTTCTTCCTCCTTATTTTTGTTACTGCCCCCCGAATTTTCCGGGGTGCAGCACACTCTCTTTTGTTAGTTTCTTGTTTTTGTTTCTTTATATTTCATCAGCATAAGCACTCCTGCGAAGAGTATTAATATCGCTCCTGCCAATCTGTAAATAAGAACTCCACAACTGCCTGTAGAAGGCAGTTTATTCACACGGCTTTGATTTGTAACGGTTACCCTGTCACCATTGGATGCACTGTTCACTCCTGTTGTTGTGCTTCCAGACTTTGTCGCCGTATATGATGTAAGGTATTCCATTCCGTTCACAGTAGCAACTGTGGAGGAATCTTTGATTGGTTGATCCTTATCATCAAGTTCAAAGACATAATATATTTTTGACAACTCCAAATTTATAAACTTACTTGATTTCGGGGTAGTATCACCTGCATCATATGTAATAGAAATTTTCTGAAGTGGTGTTATACTTCCATCAGTATTTGTTCCATCCGCATTCTCATAAAGTCCAAACTTATATGTTCCACTCACTGGATTAGACTCATAACCACCTGGATTCTTAAACTTTTTCTGTACAGTGATCTCACCTTTATGGTTCGTAACTTGTAGTTCATATGTCGATTTATACTGCTTCTTAATCTGTGGATCTTTTATACATGCCTTCACTTCCTCAGAATAATCCGATGCACCATCATTTATTTTTGGAACCATAATATAAATCGGTTTCTGATCTAGTACATCCCCAGCCGGTGCCTTTGTCTCTGTCACCTTATAGATGGTATTATATTCCATTACAGGATTACCAGCCCCTGCTGTTCCTAACTCAAGTATTCCATCGGCGCCTGTCGTTCCCGCCCATTCTTTACGTCCTGTTCCTGTAACTTCGTTAATAGTTCCTGTAGTAAAATTTCTGGTACAATTTACCACCTTAAATTCAGCTCCAGCCAATGATGCAGACAGGTTATTCTGATCTTTCTTAATGATTTGTAGTTTGATCGTACTTGCTGAAGATACTGTTCCTCCTGCGGTGTAAGAATAATTCTTCTGTTCTACATTTGTCCCGCTGGATGGAGAATATTTTTCCCAATATACTACATTTGAAAAATCCACTTTCTGCCTTGGCGGTGCATTTATTGTTGCTGTATAGGTTATCTTGACTGGCACATCATGTGGAATTTCTATCTCCAATGTATTATCATCTCGAATTGAAGCAGTAAACGTAACATCCTCACCGTTATTTTTATTAACAACCTTAATCGTTGTTATATCCAACTCCAATGTAGGACTCAATTTATCAATCAGCTTCAATTTTGTGCCTTCTACTGTTGGAAGTGCCTGACCCAACTGGTTAGCTTCAATTGTAAATGTTATATTTTGTTGATCAGAAACAAATGTTTTTCCAATCTTCTGCGGTGTTATTGTTGCAGGAGATGTTGCTGTATTTATTTCCTTTCCTTCTGTTGTTCGAAGTGTAACATGATTCGTAAATGTCTTATTTTCTCCACCGAGCAATACTTTCGGATCTGTCACCCTGCACACAACCTGTACATCAACTGAATAATTATCTCGCTCTTTTCCTGCAATAAAATCACCCAGTTCAATCAATGCCTGATTTCCTTTCACATAATAAGTAGTCTCCACACTTTTGCCTGGATTATCTGTTGCAAGACTACCTGTTATCTTTTTTGTCCATCCATCTAGTCCACTGATTTCCTTTGACTGAATATAATTTTCTTTTTGTTTGTCTCCAACCCATTTGATACGGATATATGCAAGCTCCATTCCATCTGGGATTTGCTCCAATACTTGATAACTTCCAGATAGTTCTCCTGCATAATTCAGCTTAAATACCCATGCTACATACTGTCCGGGACCTGTTGTTTTGTCCAATTCGCTTGCTGCGATTTTATCACTAGCTTTATTGGAGCCGTAGTCCTTGTCCATACCATCTTGATTACTTGTTACTGTAGTTCCATCATAAGTAAATGTCTGTCCTAATTCTTTTAAGATATCTGCACCAGAATACAGGCTTTTGTCTGCTGAACCCTGGTCAATCCATTTTGTTCCGTCATCACTTGTTTGAATCTGATTTCTATATGTAAAACAATCTCGATAATTAACAGGTAATGATTGTGGTTCTGATTGCACAATAAAGTACAGCTTTTCTCCACTAAGAGAAATGTTATCTTTTGCCTTTACTGTCAATTCACTATAATTGTCATTCCCAGAGAAATTCTTTCCATTCGTTAATTCCGGGTCGGTAAATTGATCCTTTATGCCTTTAAGCCCACTTGATGTTTGCATTTCTTGCAGATTCTTATATCCAGTAATCGTATTTCGTTCCGGCAGCGTTCCTTTATAAATTCCCACCAGCGAATCTGAATGTAAATAAGAATTTTGCAATCCTGTACCATTTGAAATAGCATCTCTAAAAGATGTATTTTGCAAAATTGCTGTTCCGTCAACTTCAATCACCCAGTATATCTTTCCATTTTGCCATGTGCTTGCATCTGCTTTTGGTTCTTCATAATACCAGGCTTCTTTCCTGAGATTCATTTTAAAATCTCCTGAAACTGTCACTTCCTTTTGTGAATATATTTCGGAAATATCAATTGAACTTTCACCTTTTACAACATTTCCCGACAATGTAAATTTATTGTTTACAACAGCTGAACTAAATGTTTCCTTATTTTTTGGTGTTGCGTAATATGTAAATCTGTAAGCATAATTCTGATTAGTCCATCCAAGCTCTGATGGTTTCAACGTGAATTCCGTTAATTTATCAATCTTCACCCATTTCGTTTCTTTTACTTCATATTCACCTGTATTTGGATTATACTCTCGTGCCTCTACTTTCACATACCCTGTATACTCCATCTTATCATTCGGAGTAAGTGTATCTTTCATTGATACCTCTGTCGCATTCCAATCACCTTGCGTTTCATTGACATTTACAGTATATGGATAACTTCCAACTGGAACAGTAAATGTAGTATCCTCTGATGTATCTTGTGTTATACTTCCGCTCGTCAAATTATACTTCTCACCAGTCATTGTAATTGTCTGAGCATCTGTTGTTACGTTTCCGACCATTTTCTGGTTCCATGTATAACCACCGACAGTTTTCTGGTTATAAACTCTGTCTATTCCATAATCGTAATTATTCTCTACATTCTCTGCTGCTACCAAAAATCTATTTTTTACGTCTATACTATTTGCTTTCATGTAAGCCATTGCTTCTGGCTTTACTGTAATACTATATGTCGCATAATAACCTTCTCCCGGATTTACAGTAATTGGGTTACCCGATGTTCCGGTAATTTTAAAACGAGTTGGATTTGTTGTCTTTGTCCAGTTGGAAGTATAGTTATCACTTTTATCCGACCACAGCGTATCGTAATTTCCTCCATCAACTTCCGAATATGCTGTCTCTGTATTTTTTTTCGCATATAACTTGACTGAATCACGATTGTAATACACATATCCATTTGCAAGTAACTCTGAATTCGTATATATATCTCCATAATCTAAAAAATCACGAAGTTCAAAGTTCTTTAATGGGAAATTACTTTTATCTTTATCTAATGAAAACTCAATTTTATAATTAATTGTGTATGAACCATCTGAATTTTTAACAATATTATTGACATATTTGCTATCACGATTTTTCGCCATATCATATGTAATTTTCGGTGTAAATGAAAACTCATCATATGCTCTCTGATAGTTCTTTAAAAATACATCTGCTTTATTCCTGATTTCTGCTTGCTTAAGATTAACTTTTCCTTTTAGTTTTACAAAGTATGTAAGTGTACGTACCTCACCAGCTGCCATATCACCTATTTTCCAGACCATACTTCCTGGTTCAGTAATTTCAGTAGTTCCTGTTGGAACTACCGGAATTGTCTTATCCTCCGTCTTATTTCCTTTATAAATCTTACCATGTGTCTTCCCCTCTGTAACTGTCTCATATGGAGCTACTTCATTTTCACTTCCTTCAAGTGTTTTCTCTGTCGTTGTAATTCCTGCATAATACTCCACGTTACTGCTATTATTTGTAAATGTATCCACTACTGAAACTTCTGGACAATCATCTTCTCCAGCAGTTACTGTAATCGTATATTTTAAATAATTTCCATCAGCTGTGGAGATCACATTCTTACTAACACATTGTTTATCAACAGTTACTTTTCCATATTTAGCAATCACATCCGGTCCAAAATCCAACGTATATTTCTTATCTGCAATAGTCAATGTTGTTTTTCCATTATCTGGTAACTGACTTAGTTTAACATCCCCTTCAACATAGAAATCTCCTGCAATTACGGTATCTTTCTTTGTTCGTAAATCTTCAAGATACTCATTTTTAAACGCAACAACGATTTTTCCTTCTTGCACTGTAACCGTTCCTACCTCGGCATTATTACTATCAAAAATTTTTCCTTCGGCTGTCATATTACGCAGGAGCTCTGGAATATCATACGTCATTTTACAGTTATATGTTGTTAGCAACTGTTCAATTGATACATTCTGATACTGAACTGTTAACTTGATTTTCGCATCTCCTGGGATTTTGTTATCTACATTTTCCTGAATATCAATCCATGTTTTCTGTGTTGCATCATAATACTGTAAAACAACGCCTTTTAAATCCGCCTTATTCGCAGCTGCACTCAGATCAAACCCTTCCGTCGCCGTCGTAGTACTTCCCGTTCCGTCTTCGCCCTCTGCTGCTGGTGCTGATGTACTCCCTGCCACGACACTTTCTTCATCATTGCCAGATGTCTCATCCGCTGTGGTTCCTGCTGTATCTCCATTTTCTCCGTTCTGAGCTACATTCCAATCATCCGATGTCTGAACCTGATCCTGACTTTGACTCTGATCCTGGCTCTGATTTTGATTCTGTTCCTGACTTTGTCCCGAATTCTGTTCCTGTCCTTCTGTCTGGTTCTGCTCCGGTGTCTGCTGTGGATCTTCCCCTGATTGATCTTCCGATGTCTTATCATCTGCATAACACGATTCGGTATGTGTGTGTTCTGTTTTTCCGCAAGTCAGCTGTCCGTCACTCGAATAGCATTCTTCTGTATGGCTATGCTCTTCCTGACCACAGACTGTCTTTCTCTCCAGCGTGATTGCCGGGAGAATCAGCGCATAGACCGTACAGAAAACAACTACACAGGACAGACACAGAATCATCTTTCTCCACCGTTTTAACCGGGTTTTGTCTTTTAATAATCTTCTGATATAATCCGTTCCTTTATTCTGCACAAATCCACCTTCTTTTTTCTGGTGTGTATCTGCTGCCTTCCTGTGTTAGTCTTCCCTTCGATACCTTAATAAACTAAACTAATTATTTATTATTTGTAACTGTTCAGAGCCAAGCAAAATTTCAAAAAAGGTTTAAAATGCTTGCATTTTTTAGACCGTTTTTGAAATTTTATTTGGCGGATACGCCACACCTCCGAAATGCGTAGCATTTTGGAGGTTGGCTCTGAACAGTTACTATTATTTCACTGTATCCTTCCTATTTTATTCAACGGCCAGATTCGAAATATGATCTGTCCTTCTATCTGGTCTTTTGAAATATCACCGATCGCGGTGCTTCTTGAATCAACCGATGTATCTCTGTTATCTCCCATCAGAAACCAATGTGCTTCTGATACCTGATGTGGGAGATCAATATCGCAATTTCCAAGCGCTTTTTCTGTCAGATACGGTTCGTCCAGTGTCTGTCCGTCAACCGTCACATTTCCGTCCATATCAATATCAACCCACTGTCCCGGACCTGCGATCACGCGCTTGATCAGGAGCTTATTCCCCTGCCAGAATGCAACAATTTCTCCTGTCTTCAGCTGACTGGTCTTCACTGATACTACAATCTGCCCGGCTTCCAATGTCGGTGACATGGAAGAACCGTAAATCTGCAGAACCGGCATCCACAGGGTTGCCACAAGAACAGAGATTGCCGCAACTACAAGCAGCACTGCGATCGTACCGCGGAGTGTTCTTTGATATACCGCCCGGTGTCTCAGCCTCTTCTGTTCGTTCTCAACTTCTTCTATTGTAGGGATATTAACTGAATGTTCTTTCTTCTTCACTACTCTAATCTCGCATATTCTTCTTGGCCTGCTTTGTCAGGCGTGCCAATTCTTTTTCCTTTGCTTTTATCGATTTAAGATAGCTATCAGCAGCTTCCTGTGCCGCCTGGAATACGCCACTTAGCTGTACTGCCGCATCAGCGATCGATCCCGCCTTCTCTATCGTGATCTCTCTGGCCTGAAGCTTTGCCTCTGCCTCATCCAGCCTGGTCTGAAGCTCTATCTCCCGCTTCTTCATCTCATAGATCAAATCAATCAATTCGCTTCTTCTTAGATGCTTCAAATCGTTCTTCATACATCATTGACTCCTTTGTCTTGATTTCCTGTTTCTCTTCATGAAACGGTTCGTTCAAATCTAAGACTTTAGTCTTCTTTTTACGTCAAGCAGATTATAGTACACAGATATTCTATCTGTCAATTGCATTTTAGTAATTTTTACCTATTTTCTCGAGTTTTTTTATCATTTTTTCGTATTTTAGACGCATTATTATGTTTTGTCTAGAAATAGATTATGTATTTTGTATTATTTTTTCCTTTTATTCTCCTTATCCTGTATTTCTATTCAGCTATCAGCACTGCCACTCTGAGTTATATTATAAATTTTCTACTTTTGTAAAGGTGAAACGTTTCGCCTTTACAAAAAAGAAAGACCACCGAGAACGGTTTCAAAACTCTGCTCCATTCTCAGCGGTCAATCTTCATAAAGTCAATATTAAAATTCAGCGATCACTGTCTCGCCCTGTACTGCGTCCATTCCTGTATGCAGCTTCATATCCGGATAATCGTCTCCGTTTGTAACTACGAGAATACATGTTTTCTCATATCCGTGTTCTTTGATTTTCTCCGGATCAAATGAAAGCAGCTTGTCTCCTGCGTTTACCTTATCTCCTTCTTTTACGAAGTACTCGAATCCGTCACCTTCCATGTTCACAGTGTCGATTCCTTCATGGATCAAAATCTCTACTCCGTTCGCAAGTGTAAGTCCGACTGCGTGTCTGGAGCCTTCCATCAGCACAGATACTGTTGCGTCACATGGCGCCACGATCACATTCTCTTCTGGCTCGATTGCAAGTCCGTCACCTAATGCTTTAGATGAGAACACCTCGTCTTTTACTTCCTCGATTGGTACTACTTTTCCTGACAGATAAGCCTTTACAACGAATGGCTTATTCTCTTCTGCAGGAGCCTGTTTTTTCTTGAAAAATGAAAACATACCTACTTCTCGCCTCTCTTTTCTTTTAAGCATTGTATATTGGTTCTAATTCCCCCAACCAATGTATCTCTTAAAAGTATAACCCAGAAGTACTTTTCAGTCAATGAATACCTAGGTTTCTGTATCCTATGTATCCTATATTTCTGTATCCTACTGCGTCCTACAATCCCGCCAGATCCACCTCATAGATAAATCTCTCCGGTTCTTTCTCCTGCTGATAAAACATACTCAGATACCAAGGGTAATACTCGATTCCTTCCTTCTCCATCACATTCCCTTTACAGAATACAATCTTTCTTCCAAAATCCCAGTTCTCTACAGCAGACACTTTATTCAATGCCGAATGTTTCTGATAATCATTTCCTGATTTTATTTCCAGAAGATCTACTTTCATTCCATTTTGAATCACGAAATCCAATTCTCCATATTTTTTAGACTCAAAATAATTTAAAGAGAATCCATTTGCTTTTATTATCTGTGCAAATACATTTTCCAAAATACTTCCCATATTTACTTCCATATTGCCCTGTAAGAGTTCGAATTGAATATTCTCCATACAGGAAGCACACAGAAGTCCTGTATCCCCCATGAATAGCTTGAACAGATTTCGTTTCTCGTTAAGTTGCAGAGGTGGCTGCGGCTCTGTCACATTATATGATGGAAGTGCAACGCCTGCGTCACTCAGCCAAAGAAATGCATTTCCATACCGGTTCATTCTTCCATTTTCATCAATCCGATTCAGGAAAAATCGCCTGTTCTTATCATCTAACTGTGAAGCAATACTGTCAAAGATTGCTTTGATTTTTATCTTTTCTGTGCTTTCCGAATATTTTGATATATCCTGTCTGTATAATTCCAGGATGCTTCTCTGAAGTTGTATTACTTTTCCAATATCATGTGTAGTTACATAAGTTTGTACAACATCCGGCATTCCCCCCACAACAATATAGGTTGCAAACAACTTCAACAAAGTTTCATGCATTACCTTTGGAACCGCTTCATGTTTTTCATAACAGGTCTGTAACGTTTTTAACGTAGATTCCTGTACTCCATTCGCTGTAAGATATTCTTTGAAATTCATCGGATACATATATACGATTTCTTCAAATCCTACCGCATAAGATGGAACTTCCTTGTATCGAACTCCCAGAAGAGATCCTGATTCTATATAATCAAATCTACCGTCTTCCACAAGGAATTTTATTGCACATCTTGCATTCGGACATTCCTGTATCTCATCGAGGAAAATCAGAGTCTTCCCCGGTTCTAATTTCTGCATCTTAAACGCTGTGAGATTCTCAATAATCGTATTCGCATCTAATTTGCCTTCAAAGATTTTTTCTGCCCCTTTGTCTAAGATAAAATTTATTTCAACAAAGTGTTCGTACTGCTCTTTCGCAAACTCTCGGATAATCGTTGTCTTTCCGATCTGTCTTGCTCCAATGATACAAAGTGCTTTCTTTTTCTTCTGATTTTTCCACGAAATTAATTTCTCTGAGATTTCTCTTTTTAACATTGTTCCAACCTCCTGATATTAGTATTGTAACATTTTTCCAAGGTTATTCAATGTGTTTCGTTACTTTTTTCCATGTTTTTCACCTGTTCTTGTAACATTTTTCCGCATTTTTTACCATGTTTTGTAACATTATTCTCGCGTTCCGATCAGAATCTTCTTTCCTTCAAATGCAAATCCGTAATGTCGAATCTCTTCTTTTTTGAATCCACGTGCAAAAAGTGTCTATATCAGAACCTTTTATCGTTTCTTGATATAGACACTTTTTTTAATAGTCATTCTATTAACTAATTGATATTTTCGCCGTTGGTTGAAATAACTTCTTTATACCACTCGAAAGAATCTTTCTTCCGTCTGGATAAGTCTCCTGTTCCATCGTTATGTTTATCCACATAGATGAATCCATATCTCTTATCCATCTCACCGCTTCCTGCACTGACAAGGTCGATGCATCCCCATGGTGTATAACCCATCAGATCTACACCATCTTCCTCTACCGCCTTTTTCATTTCTGAAATGTGGTGCTGCAGATATTCTACACGGTATGGATCGTGGATGCTTCCATCCTCTTCTAAAGTATCATATGCTCCAAATCCATTTTCTACAATAAACAGTGGTACTTTGTAGCGATCTGTAAACCAGTTCAATGAATAGCGCAGTCCAATCGGATCAATCTGCCATCCCCATTCACTTGCCTTTACATACTGATTCTTTATACGATCCTTTTCTCCACGATAATCATATTCCGGATTGTCTGGTTCTGCTTTTGTACAGAAAGACATATAATAACTGAAACCGATGTAATCGACACAGCCCTGTTTTAACACTGCAAGATCTTCTTCTGTTACGTCAATCTTAAGGTCTTTTCTTTCCCAGTATTTCAAAATATTTACAGGGTATTCTCCTTTTACATGCACATCTGTATAATAATATCTTTTCTGCATGGCTTTTTCAGCCTGCAGTATATCTTCCGGACGGCAGGTAGCCGGATAAATCGGGCACATTGCGATCATGCAGCCAATCTGAAATTCCGGATTGATCTTATGTCCTGCTTTTATCGCTTCGGCACTGGCAACCAGTTCGTAGTGAGATGCCTGATACATCAATTCTTCTACATTTTCTTCTGGTTTAACTACAATCCCAGAATCAGCGTAAAGCATGAATCCGTCACCGATATCTGCCTGGTTGTTAATCTCATTAAATGTCATCCAATATTTTACTTTGTCTTTGTATCGCTCAAAGCATGTTACTGCAAATTTCACGAAGAAATCAATCAGTTTTCTGTTTCTCCATCCACCGTACTCTTGTACAAGATGCAGAGGCATCTCAAAATGACTCAGTGTGATCACTGGTTCGATCCCATATTTCAGACACTCATCAAACATGTCATCATAGAATTTTAATCCGGCTTCATTCGGCTGTTCTTCATCGCCATTTGGGAAGATACGTGTCCATGCAATACTTGTACGGAAACACTTGAATCCCATTTCCGCAAATAAGCGGATATCTTCTTTATAGTAATCATAAAAATCGATTGCTTCATGATTCGGATAATTCTCGCCTTTTAGTATTTCACCTGTTATTCTTCTTCTTCTATTTACATCTCCGCTGGTTACAACGTCCATAATGCTCAAGCCTTTTCCATCTCGATCATAGGCACCCTCCAGCTGATGAGCAGAAACTGCGCCGCCCCAGAGAAAATCTTTTCGAAATCCCATTGTTATTTCCTTCCTGTTGTCTTTATTAATTTGGTAACTGTTCAGAGCCAAGCAAAATTTCAAAAAAAGATGTAAAATGC
>ERZ780226.447-NODE-447-length-37806-cov-4.566555_pt1 | contig 37806 bp, 37 predicted proteins | sample MGYA00511165_ERZ780226 | MGnify/ENA primary metagenome ERZ780226 (study PRJEB29588, sample SAMEA2152373) | human gut metagenome | biome: human gut; feature: human-associated habitat; material: faeces | place: Denmark | collected 2008/2010 ...
TTGCCAAAATGGCCGACAAGGCGATTGATGCGGCGAAGGCTGCTGACAAAGCATCGGATTTTGCAAAGTATCCTAAAAAAATTCATGTTGGAAGGCAAGGTAAGCATATTGTTGGTCACAATAATTATAAAAAGGGAAGAAGTATTTTTTTGGGCTCTACGACTGACGCACAGCAATTGATAAAAAAATACAGTGGCAAGGGACAAAGGATTAATGCGACCTCGGAGCGAGTTGATTTCAAAAAAGTTATTGGAAAATATGTTGATGAAGTGACTGGTAAATCTTATGATACTACTGTAGGTACTATTAGATATTCAAAAGACGGAGCGCACATAGTGCCTGCCAGACCTATGAATTGGAGGAAATAGTTATGTTTTTAAATGAAAAAGAGGGAACTGTTATTAGCAAATTTTTGAAAAGTCTAGATAAATATGATGAAGAAGAGATGACCTTGATATGGAGCAGAGGTGCGACAATAACCGCAAAATTTGACACATGTTTTGAAGATGAAAATGAGTTTGAGGAAACTGATATAAGATATGAGGAATTTACTACCTTTGTTTTTGAAACTATTTGTATCTCCGGAAATCCACCCGTTTTTATAACAGAAGATAATTTTTTCTGTGTAAATTATCATAATTTCCCTGATAAAATTATTGTCGGAAATACGAAAATTAATTAAACTCATTTTAATCACCTGCTTTCTGGACTTTGAAGGCAGGTGATTGCTTAATGGGCGGAAGCACCGGCGGAAATTTCGGAAATACAAGGGGAAGTATATTGGACGAGTTAAGCGATGTATTAACAATGGCATCGTTAATACCCGGAATCGATACCTTTACGGATTTAGCATCGATACCGGTCGATTTGGCAAGAGGAGATTTATTGTCAGTCGGTCTCGATGTGTTGGGCGTGATTCCGTTAGTCGGCGAAACAGCTGATACGGCGAAGCTTGCCAAAATGGCCGACAAGGCGATTGATGCGGCGAAGGCTGCTGACAAAGCATCAGATGCCGTTAAGACTGCAAAGAAGAGTACAAGTTTTTCGGGGGTCTCTAAAAAAATTTATCTTGGAAAACAAGGTAAACACATTATTGGCCATAACAATTATACAAAATGGAAAAGTATCTTAAATATCTCAACTGAAAAAGCTCAAAAATTAGTAAATGAGTATAGTGGGACAGGCAAAAAAATAGGAGCAAACAGAGAAAGAGTTAATTTTAAAAGTGTAATTGGTAAATACGTTGACCCTAAAACCGGAAAAGTTTACGATACAACTGTTGGTACAATTCATTATTCTAATTCAGGAACTCATATTGTTCCTGAAAAACCTATTAATTGGAGGAAATAAAGTGTATTTAAATAGTAAAGAAGAAAGAATTGTCGGAAAATTTATGAATATTGCAGATGATTTGGAGGGAAAAAAACTTACTTTAAAATGGAATGATGGGAGTAAAGCTATAGCTATATATGATACATATATAGAGGACGAAACTGATTGTGAACTTAAAGATGAAGATTATGAAGAATTCTGGTCATTTGTATTTAAAGCAATAGATTTAGTTGGAACACCCCCTATTTACATTACAGAAGATGAATATTTTTGTATTAATTATCGTAACTTTCCCGACGAGATAATTGCTGATACAAAAATGATTAATTTATGATTATTGTCACCTGCTTTCAAAATTCCCCAAAATTTATTTTGTAAAATAAGGAAGTGAAATAAAATGGTTTATGCGACATTAAATGAAGAAATGATAAAATTATTAAGAAATCTTAAATTTTCAGATTTAATTTCATATGAGGGAGCAAAAACACACAACACATTTTACGGAAATTTAAGAATTAACACAGACAAAGGTTCAATAGAACTCAGTAATATTGAAAAAACAATGCCATTTTTCGATATTACTGAAGATATAGCGTGTTTTGAATGTAAGGTTTCTAATCCGGAGGTTAAATTTAAACCATATTGCATAGAACCTTTTGAAGTGTTTAAAATAGACGGAAAAATTGAAAATATTGAAATCATAAACGATGTCGTTGATGTGAATGATGGAGAATATGAAATTTCTTTCGACAGAGCGATTATTTTTAGAACAAACAAAGGAGATATAATGTTTTCAAGAGATATATGGTTCTCTAAAGTAATTACAATGAATGAAAACGATGATTATGATACAATTTATCCTATCGATGATGTTGTTGAAACATGGTCTAACGATGGTGACAACAAAGTGAATGTAATTAGGACCAGTAGAATAATATAGGATAAATCACCTGCTTCCTCTATTTTGGAAAGCAGGATTCAAAAACCGGTTCGGGTTTTCCGAACCGGTTTGTATAACTTTAAACTATTTGCGCTCCGCTTTGAATATCATCAAGGGTCGATGTGACAACCAGCTTCCCGTTATGCTCGGCCGAGAGAATCATTCCGTTTGACTCATAACCCATCATCTTTCTTGGCGGGAAGTTAGCTATAAACAATACGTTCTTCCCGATTAAGTCCTCGGGCTTATAAAACTTAGCTATTCCCGACAAAATCTGTCTGCGCTCAGAGCCGACTTCAAGCTCAAATCTTAAAAGCTTTGATGATTTAGGAACCTTTTCGCATACAACGACCTTGCCGACCCTGATGTCAAGCTTATCGAAATCATCGATTGTCACGTTTTCCTTAAACGGTTCAAGCTCAACCTTTTCCGGCTCGGCTTCGCCGAATTCGGCTACAAGTTCTTCAAGCTTTTTCTCGGCGTCAATACGTGCAAAGAGAGGCCTTGCTTCGCCGACCTTTACGCCGGCTCTTGTACCGCCGAATCTTGAAAGACTCTCCCACGTTAATTCATCCGCGCCGGTCTGAGCCGCGATTGCGGTTTGGGTATCGGGCATAAACGAGCCGAGAAGCGAAGTGATAAATCTGATTGCTTCAACCAGATTGTACATTACGGTTTTAAGCTTTTCTCTGCCGTCGTCGGATTTTGCAAGAACCCACGGCATTGTCTCGTCGATGTATTTATTTGCACGGTTCACTATAGTCCAGATGCAATCCATTGCGTCAGCAACGCGAAGTTTTTCCATACACTCGGCCGTCTTTTCGGCGGACGCAAGGCAGACCTCCGCCAGGCTCTCGTCAAAGTCGGTTTCGGCACTGGGGGCGGGAATCACACCGTTAAAGTATTTGTTTATCATAGATACGGTTCGGTTAACGAGGTTACCAAGAGTATTGGCAAGCTCCGAATTATATCTCGAAATAAGTGTTTCATAGGTAATCGTTCCGTCGGCGGCGAAGGGCATTTCGTGAAGAAGATAGTATCTCACCGCGTCAACGCCGAAGTTTTTAACCAAATCATCGGCATAGATTACGTTTCCGATTGACTTGCTCATCTTGTTTTCACCGTTGAGGAGCCACGGATGACCGAAAACTTTTTTAGGCAGGGGTTCGCCCAAAGCCATAAGGAAAATCGGCCAGTAAATGGTGTGGAACCTCAAAATATCCTTGCCGATGATGTGAACATCGGCGGGCCAGTATTTTTTATACAAATCACTCTTTTCATCACAGCGATAGCCGAGCGCGGTGATATAGTTTGTAAGCGCGTCAAGCCATACATAGACGGTGTGGCCCTCGCCTATGGGAACGGGAATACCCCACTTGATTTTGGTTCTGGATACGCACAAATCCTGAAGTCCCGGTTTTAGGAAGTTGTTTACCATCTCTTTTTTACGTGATTCGGGCTGGATAAAGTCGGGGTTTTCTTCAATATATTTCATCAGACGGTCAGCATACTTGCTCATTTTAAAGAAGTAGGCTTCTTCGTGCTGTTTGTGAACCTCTCTTCCACAGTCGGGACACTTTCCGTCCTTAAGCTGTGTATCCGTCCAGAACGATTCACAGGGGGTGCAGTACCAGTCCTCGTATGAGCCTAAATATATATCGCCCTGGTCATAGAGCTTCTTGAAAATTTTCTGAACGGTTTCAACGTGATAGTCATCGGTGGTTCTGATGAACTTATCATAGCTTGTGTTCATTAAATCCCATATTCTTTTAATCTCGGCGGCAACCCCGTCAACATATTTCTTCGGGCTTATGTCTGCTGCTTCGGCAAGCTCCTGAATTTTCTGACCGTGTTCGTCTGTTCCGGTACAGAAAAAGACATCATAGCCGAGGTATCTTTTAAACCTTGCTATTGCGTCGGTCAGAACAATTTCGTAGGTGTTTCCTATATGAGGCTTTCGCGAGGTGTATGCGATAGCGGTTGTAATATAAAACTTTTTCTTTTCGTTGTTATCCACTTATATCAAATCCTTTCAAATTATATCAAATACCTTTAAGATTCGTTTTTGATTATATTATTGCTCCGTTTTCTGATACGGAATTCCGAAATGCTTATAAGCAAGCGGCGTAACTATTCTTCCTCGGGGGGTTCGGCTTAAAAAGCCTATCTGCATCAGATACGGTTCATAGACATCCTCAATGGTGTCGCTTTCCTCGCCGATTGTTGCGGCAAGGGTTTCAAGGCCGACGGGTCCTCCGTTGTACAGACGGATTACCGTCATAAGCATTCGCTTGTCTATCGCGTCAAGGCCGAGAGAATCAACCTCCATCTTTTCGAGAGCCTTGTCGGCAATCGCGGCGGAAATCACTCCGTCGCCCTTGACCTCGGCAAAGTCGCGGACACGTTTTAAAAGCCGGTTCGAGATTCGCGGCGTTCCGCGCGAACGCGACGCTATCTCCGCCGCACCTCCGCTTTCTATGTCGATATTAAGTATTCCCGCGCTTCTGGTCACTATCTCGGAAAGCTCATCGCGGGTGTACATTTCAAGCCTTAGAATTACGCCGAACCGGTCGCGGAGCGGCGCGGTCAGAGCGCCGGCCTTTGTGGTCGCACCTATAAGCGTAAAGTGCGGAAGGTCAAGCCTTATCGACCTTGCGGACGGCCCCTTTCCTATAATTATATCTAAGGCATAGTCCTCCATCGCCGGATAGAGAATTTCTTCGACGCTTCGGCTGAGTCGATGAATCTCGTCAACAAAAAGGATGTCCCCTTCGCCGAGGTTTGTCAGAAGTGCGGCGAGGTCGCCCTGCTTCTCAATCGCGGGCCCCGAGGTGATGCGGAGGTTTACGCCCATCTCGTTTGCAATAATTCCGGCGAGGGTCGTCTTTCCGAGCCCCGGCGGGCCGTAGAGCAATACGTGGTCGAGCGATTCGCCCCTTGCCTTTGCCGCCTCGATATATATTTTAAGGTTTTCCTTCGCTTTTTTCTGGCCTATATATTCATCAAGCCGTTTCGGCCTTAAGCTATATTCAATTTCGCTGTCACCGTTCATCTCTGAGGTGGTGACGATTCTGTTTTCGTTATCCATATAAATCTCCTTCTGTGAAAAGAGGATATTACATCAGCTTTTTTAAAGCATATTTTATTTTATCTTCAACCGCGCCCTCTGCGCCGGCAAGGGCGTGTTCGGCTTCGCTTCGGCTATAGCCGAGGACGATTAACGCCGACAAAGCCTCGTTTGAATCATCGGACGCTTCCGTAAATATTTCGCCTTGCGGAATATCATCAAGCTCAACGTTCTTGAACTTATCCTTAAGTTCAAGAATTATCCGCTGTGCGCCTTTCGGACCAAGTCCCGGCGTGTGTGACGAGAGATACTTGCTGTCATTTGTCACAACGCAAAGCGCAAATTTTGACGTCGAGATATTTGAAAGCAGGGATGCCGCTGTCTTTGCACCGACACCCGAAACGCCGAGTATCATTTCAAATGTGCTGCGTTCTTCCGGGGTGGTGAAACCATAGAGCGAAAATACGTCTGAGGAGTTTTTTATGTTTGTATATATGAAAAGTTTTGCAGGCTCACCGCTTTCGCCGAGCTCGTTTAATGACGACATAGTCGAGTAGATTCGATAGCCGATGCCGCCGACATCTATAACCGCATATTCCTTTGTCTTTTGAACAAGCCGTCCGGATATATATTCAAACATAGTTAAAACCTCCATATAGAGTTTATTATATCAAATCTACGGCCGATAATCAAGCAAAATAACAAATTTTTTGAAAAATTTCGGTCAAAAACACTTGCGGAAAGCATAGCGGCTCAGATAATTCCGGTCAGGTCAAACGGCGGCGTATATTCCGGCTTTGCGCTGCTGCGCGCTTGAATATAGGCGTCGGAGAAGCCGAGGTCGAGAGCCGCGTCTAATACGGAATTATATTCAAAAGACGTGATTCTTCGGTTTAGCTCGGGGTAATTTTGAAGATTCTCGGTCGGGGTGAACTGACTCATAAGGCTCAGCCGAAAGGCAGACGTGCCGAATTCGGCCTTAAGGCGGTGTAAAATCTCAATCGAGTCATGTCTGCATCCGGGAAGCACGAGATGTCTGACGATTACGCCGCTCTGCATTATTCCGTCACTGTCATATTTAGGTGTGCCCGCGTATAAAAGCATTTTTTTCAGTGCGGAAACAGCGGTCTCATAATAGTCCGCGGCACCGCTGTATCTTTGCGCGAGAGCGCTTTCGGCATATTTCATATCGGTCAGGTATATAGCTACATCGTCCTTGAGAATCTCAAGACCCTCGGCGGATTCATAGCCGCCGCAATTATATACTATAGGAATTGTGAGCGGCTCGCGCAGCAGGGAAAGAGCCTCTTTTATCTGTACTACATAGTGGGTCGGGGTGACAAGGTTAATGTTGTGTGCACCCGCGCTTTGAAGCTTCAGAAATATTTCGCTTAATTCAAGCGGACTGATTACCGTTCCGCCGCCGCCCGCGCTGATTTCGCGGTTCTGACAAAACACACATTTCAGGTTACAGCCGCAGAAGAATACCGCTCCGCTTCCGAGGCTTCCGCTGATACAGGGTTCTTCCCAAAAATGAAGGGCGGCGCGTGCGGCTCTTATATCGGCGCCCGTGCCGCAGAACCCGACCGAATTTTTGCGATCCGTTCCACAGCGGCGCGGGCAGATGTTGCATTTGATTTCCAAATTTAATCACCTTAAACTATCAGTATAATTAACATTAATATAAAACAGCGGACGGAAAATGTCAAGGCAATATAATATTTTTGTAAAAATTTAATTTCAAACCTTGACATAAGCGGTTATTTATTTTATACTTATACTAAGTATAACTGTTTTTGGAAGGAATGAATTTAAGTTGGCTGATAATAAGAAATTAGTAGAAGAAATTACACCTATGGGCGAGGACTTTGCCCGTTGGTATACGGATATAATAAAGAAGGCACAGCTTTGCGATTATTCGGGCGTTCGCGGATGTATGGTGATCCAGCCTTACGGATATGCTATCTGGGAGAATATCCAAAAAGGCCTCGATACAAGGTTCAAAGAGACGGGTGTCGAGAATGTGTATATGCCTATGTTTATACCCGAAAGCCTGCTTCAGCGCGAGAAGGATCACGTTGAGGGGTTTGCTCCTGAGGTTGCTTGGGTAACGCACGGCGGAAACGAAAAACTTCCCGAAAGACTTTGCGTTCGTCCGACCTCAGAGACCCTGTTCTGTGAGCATTATTCAAACGTTGTCCGCTCTTACAGAGACCTGCCTAAGCTTTATAACCAGTGGTGCAGCGTTGTCCGCTGGGAAAAGACAACAAGGCCTTTTCTCAGAAGTATGGAATTTTTATGGCAGGAGGGACACACCGCTCACGCAACGGAAGAAGATGCAAAGGCACGTACGATTCAGATGCTTAATGTATATGCCGACTTCTGTGAGAGCGAGCTTGCTATCCCGGTAATCAAGGGAAGAAAGACCGATAAGGAGAAGTTTGCCGGTGCAAACGAAACCTATACGATTGAGAGCCTTATGCACGACGGAAAGGCACTCCAGTCGGGAACAAGCCACAACTTCGGTGACGGCTTTGCGAGAGCATTTGGTATTCAGTACCTCAACAAGGAAAACGAGCTTGAATATGTACATCAGACCTCGTGGGGTATGTCTACCCGTATTATCGGCGCGATAATTATGGTTCACGGTGATGACGCGGGGCTTAAGCTTCCGCCGAGAATTGCGCCGACTCAGGCAATCATCATACCGATTGCACAGCACAAGGAGGGCGTGCTTGATGCGGCTTCGGCTCTGTGTGAAAGACTTTCAAAGGGCTTCCGCGTTAAACTTGATGACAGCGACAAGTCGCCCGGCTGGAAGTTCAGCGAATATGAGATGAGAGGCGTTCCCGTTCGTATAGAGATTGGGCCTAAGGATATAGAAAAGAACCAGGCCGTGCTTGTAAGCCGTGTGGACAGAAGCAAGACCTTCGTTTCGCTTGATAATATAGAAGAAGAGCTTTCGGCACTTCTCGATAAAATTCAGAAGCAGATGTATGACGCTGCTCTTGAAAACAGAGAGACAAAGACAAGCAGTGCGACAAGCTATGAGGAATTCAAACAGATTATAGATGAAAAGGGAGGCTTTGTCAAGGCGATGTGGTGCGGTGACGAGGCCTGTGAAAACAAGATAAAAGAGGATACCGGTGCAACATCAAGATGTATGCCGTTTAAGCAGGAGCATATAGCCGACACCTGTGTTTGCTGTGGAAAGCCGGCGGATAAGATGGTGTATTGGGGTAAGGCATACTAATAAAAAACATTCAATATTTTAAGTAAAGGAGGGCTCAAAATGGGTTGGTGGCAGAACGTGTATCATACGGTAGTAAATCAGCTTGCGCTGTTTCGCATAACCGACGTGGTTGATATAGCCATTGTTTCATATATTGTATACAAAGCATTAAAGTTCATAAGAGATACAAGAACGGTTCAGCTTCTGAAAGGCGTTGTGCTGGTAATACTTTTGACCCAAATCAGCTATGTGGCAAAGCTGAACACTCTGTATTTCATTTTGAGTAACTTCCTTCAGCTGGGAATAATCGCGTTGCTGATTGTTTTTCAGCCCGAGCTTCGGCGTGCGCTTGAACACGTGGGCAGGCGTGCGGCGAGCAGCCTGTTTGTTCAGCACAACGATTCCGGGGTTGAAAGTCAACAGGTTATACGTGAGATTGCTAAGGCGGCTCAGGCTATGTCAAACACAAGAACCGGCGCGTTGATTGTGATAGAAAACAGCGACAACATCGACAGCCTGATAAGCTCGGGGGTTCCGATTTCCGCTAAGGTGACAAGCGAGCTGCTTGAGAATATTTTTGTTCCCGACACACCGCTTCATGACGGAGCGGTCATTATCAGAAATTATAAGGTTGAGCTTGCGAGCTGCGTCCTGCCGCTGTCACAGAACCCGAATATTAAAACCTCGCACGGAACAAGACACCGTGCCGGAATAGGAATCTCTGAGGAGTCTGACGTTATCGCGGTCATCGTATCCGAAGAAACAGGAAGGATTTCGATTGCGTATAAGGGCGTTTTGACAACAGGGTATAACGAAGAGAGTCTCAGAAACAAAATAATGGAGCTTGTCAGCGGAAACGGCGACGATGTTGACGGAAAGTCAAAGTTCAGGTTTTCAAGCCTCACAAAAAGGAGGCATAGCTGATGAAAAAAATACTGTCATCTGATAATTCACTTAAAGTGATTTCGGTTCTTATCGCAATGTGTATATGGATATATATATCATTGGTTATGGATCCGGCTATTGAGGTTACTGTCAGAGACCTTCCGATTCAGTTTGTCGGTCAGGAAAGCCTGAATAACAAGGGACTTGCCGTTATAAGCGAATCGGCGACGACCGTTACCGTTAAAGTAAAGGGAAGCCGAAAAAAGATGGGAAACAACGATATGAAAACCATAATTGTCAAGGCGGATGTTTCGAATATTGACAAGGAGGGAACACAAACTGTTCCGGTTGAGATTGTTATTCCGTTTGAGAGCCAGGGCATAAGTTCACAGAGCATCTATACTGTCGATGTTAAAACCGAAAAGTGCACCGAAAAGAAGGTGGATGTTAAAGTCAGAACGATTGGCTCGGCTGCGGTTGATTATATAGCCGATACCCCGACAGTGAATCCGGCGAAGATAACCGTAAAGGGTCCCGAATCCGCGGTTGAAAAGATAGCGGCGGCTAATTGCACGCTGAATTATAACGGTGCGGATGTTGATATAGACGCTGAGCTTTCCGTTACGTTCAGCGGTGAGGACGGGAAAGAAATTTCTCAGCTTGATGCAATAATGAAGAGGGTGAGCGTATCCAGCGAGAAGGTTAAGGTGCACTGTCCTATCCTCAAAATGCGTAAGGTGGAGATTAAAGCGAACTTCGGCGGCCAGGAACTTCCCGATAACTTTGTCTATCGGACAGATCCGTCTGAGATATTTGTATATGGCACGGATAAGGTTCTTTCGAATTTGAACGAAATCAACACGGAGGAGATTCCTTTAGACAAGCTGAACGACAATAAAAAGATTAAGGTTAAACTGAAGATTCCGAACGGAATCAAGGTTTATAACGGTATTTCGGAAACCGAAATATCATTGGAAGATTGAAATCGGCAGGGTGAAGCATATGCAGATACTGATAAATGACATAAAAATGCCGATAGCGCATACAAAAGACGAGGTGATCGCGGCCGCACGAGAAATTGTGCGGTCTGATTGCGTTTCGGCAAAAAATTATCAGATATACCGGCAATCGATAGATGCAAGGCGAAAAAATAACATTCATTATGTATACGGGGTAACGGCGGAAACAAACGACAATGTCATTTCCGGAGGAAGAATCCGAAAATTTGAGGACACCGCCGAGCTTGAGGTAAAAAGAAAACCGCTTAAAACACGGCCTGTGGTTGTAGGGATGGGTCCGTGCGGACTTTTTGCCGCTTGGATATTGACGCTTTCGGGGAATCCGCCGATTATACTTGAACGCGGCGGCGATGTAGACAGCAGGACAGAAGCGGTAAAACGCTTCTGGAAAACGGGAAGGCTTGACCCGAACTCAAACGTACAGTTCGGCGAGGGCGGCGCAGGAACCTTTTCGGACGGAAAGCTGAATACAAGGATAAGCGACCCGAAACAGAGGTTTGTGCTTAAAACTTTTACTGACTTCGGTGCGCCCTGCGATATTATGTACAAGGCGAAGCCTCATATAGGAACCGACAAACTTTGCGGAACAATAAAGAATATGCGAAAGAGGCTGATTGAGCTTGGAGCAGAGGTCAGATTTAATACGAGCCTGACCGACATACGGCTGGAAAACGGTGCGCTTTGCGGGATAGAGCTTTCAAACGGCGAATTTCTTGATTGTGAGAGCTTGATTTTGGCGATAGGCCACAGCAGCCGCGACACATACGAAAGACTTTGCGAGAGGAAGCTTGCGCTTGAGCCGAAACCGTTTGCAATCGGTGTGAGAATCGAACATTCACAAAGATTCATAGACAGACTTCAATATGGCGGTGCGGAAGGACTTCCGCCGGCTGATTACCGCGTGGTGTATAACGGCGGAAGGAGAAGCTGTTATTCATTTTGTATGTGTCCGGGCGGAACGGTGGTGAACGCGTCCAGCGAGAATGAGATGCTTGCTGTCAACGGTATGAGCTGCTATGCCCGTGACGGAAGAAATGCAAACAGCGCCCTCGTGGTCAATGTGCGTCCCGAGGACTTTGAACCCGGAATTCTCGGCGGAATGGAGTTTCAGCGAAAGTATGAGCGGCTTGCGTTTAGGCTTGGCGGCGGTGATGGAAAGGCCCCGATTCAGCTTGCCGAAGATTTTATAGATGATGTTCCGACAGGTGAAATCGGCGGAGTTTCGCCGACCGTAACAAGCGGATTTAAACTTGCGGAGCTTAAAAATTGCCTGCCGCAATTTGTCACAGATACGCTGCGCAGCGGACTTTGTGATTTTGAAAGGCGGATGAAGGGATTCGCCGGCGGCGGAGCGGTTCTGGCCGGAATAGAATCGAGAACATCGGCACCCGTTCGGATTTTGCGCGGCGAAAATATGCAGAGCATAAACGCCTCGGGCATTTATCCGGCAGGCGAGGGCGCCGGATATGCGGGCGGAATTGTCAGTGCCGCGGTTGATGGAATCCGCGCGGCAATTTCGTTGATTGATAATGATTGACAAAATACGCATTTTATCATATAATTATATATTAAGATAAAGCAGAGAAAATTATAGTTCGGAGGAAAATAAATGGGTAGAATGTTCGGTACGGACGGTGTCCGCGGAATTGCAAATAAAGAGCTTACGCCCGAGTTGGCGTTTGAGATAGGTCAGGCCGGTGCATATGTGCTGACCGGTAACACAGGAAGGAAGCCGACAATATTGGTCGGAAAGGACACGAGAATATCGGGGGATATCTTGGAATGTGCTTTGACGGCCGGATTGTGCAGCGTGGGCGCAAGGGTTATAAGCGCGGGTGTTATTCCCACTCCGGCAATCGCTTATCTTGTCAGAAAGTGCGGCTTTGACGCGGGGGTTATGATTTCGGCGTCACACAATCCGTTTGAGCATAACGGGATCAAGTTTTTCAGCGGCGAGGGGTATAAACTTAAAGACGAGACAGAAAATCGTATCGAAAGTATAATCATTGATAAGGCAGAAAAGGTTGAACGTGCGGCATACGGGGACATAGGGCACAGAGAAAAGAATGCTTCTCTGGTGGATGAATATATTAAATTTGCTATGTCTACAACGGATGTGAGATTTGACGGAATCAAGATTGCCATAGACTGTGCGAACGGTTCGTCAAGCGTGACGGCAAGGCGTGCGCTTGAGGACTTAGGGGCAGAGGTGTTTGTCACCTGTGATAAGCCGGACGGAACAAATATAAACAAGGGTTGTGGCTCGACCCATATCGGGAATCTTTCCGAATTTGTCAAAAAAACAGGGGCGGATGTCGGGCTTGCCTTTGACGGGGATGCCGACAGGGTTTTGGCAGTTGACGAAAACGGAGTTTTGGTTGACGGTGACAAGATAATGGCTATATGTGCGCTTGATATGCGTTCGCGCGGAAAACTTGAAGACAACACTGTTGTTGCGACCGTTATGAGCAACCTCGGCTTCTTTAAAATGGGAGAGAAAGAGGGCCTTAATATAAAGAGAACAAAGGTCGGTGACAGATATGTGCTTGAAGAAATGTTAAAGCACGGTCACAAAATCGGCGGAGAACAGTCGGGTCACGTTATCCTTCTTGACTATAATACGACCGGCGACGGCCTTGTTACCGGAATCGCTCTGATTTCGGTTATGAAACGCACGGGAAAGAAGCTGTCTGAGCTTGCGTCGGTAATGAAAATTTATCCGCAGGTGCTTGTAAACGCAAGGGTTAAAAACGAGTTTAAGAGCGAAGATAAGTATATGGCGATTCCCGAAATCCGCGAAAAGATAGAAAAACTTGAAGCGGCGTTTGCGGGAAGCGGAAGGGTCTTGATTCGTCCGTCCGGAACAGAGCCGCTTGTCCGCGTGATGATTGAAGGACAGGATGAGACGGAAATCAAGCGTTATGCGGAGGAACTCGCCGCTCTTATGGAAGAAAAACTTAACTAAGCTAAATATGTAATATTATAATCGAAAAGAGGAAATCAGAAGATGAAATTAGGTATAGTAGGGCTGCCGAATGTCGGCAAAAGCACATTGTTTAATGCGATAACACAGGCGGGGGCGGAATCTGCCAATTACCCGTTTTGTACGATAGAGCCGAATGTCGGAACGGTTATCGTTCCCGATAAGAGGATTGATGAGCTTGTAAAGATGTATAATCCCGATAAGACCACTTATGCGGTTATTGAATTTGTGGATATTGCGGGTCTTGTAAAGGGTGCGAGCAAGGGCGAGGGTCTCGGAAACAAGTTCCTGTCAAATATACGCGAGGTTGACGCAATTGTTCATGTTGTTCGTGCTTTTGAGGATGAAAATATTGTTCATGTTGACGGTTCGGTTGATCCGATTCGCGATATTGAAACGATAAACTTTGAACTGATTATGTCAGACCTTGAGATTCTTGACAGAAGAATTGACAAGACGCGGAAGTCGTTAAAAGGCGGAGATAAGTCATTTAAAACTCAGCTTGAGTTTTATGAGAGACTTCATGATGTTTTGGAGAGCGGAAAGTGCGCAAGAACAATGGAGATGACCGATGATGAGCGCGAAATGCTCACCGATGTTTCTCTTCTGACGTTAAAGCCGGTAATCTATGCGGCAAACGTGGCAGAGGATGACTATTCAAAGCCGGACGGGGAGAATGAGTTTGTAAACAAAATCCGCGAGTTTGCCGCAACCGAGAATTCCGAGGTTATGGTTATTTCGGCAAGGATAGAGGAAGAAATAGCGGCTCTTGACAAGGATGAGAAGCAGATATTCTTAGAAGAACTCGGCGCAAGCGAGTCGGGACTCGATAAGCTTATCCGTGCAAGCTATAAGCTCTTGGGCTTAATAAGCTATCTGACCGCGGGCAAGCCTGAGGTCAGAGCGTGGACAATAAAAGAAGGAACAAAAGCTCCTCAGGCGGCGGGCAAGATTCACACCGATTTTGAGCGTGGGTTTATCCGCGCGGAGGTTGTTGCCTTTGATGACCTTATGGAATGCGGCTCGATGACCGCCGCGAAGGAAAAGGGGCTTGTTCGTTCAGAGGGAAAGGAATATGTTGTGAAGGACGGAGATATAATTCTGTTCAGATTTAATGTTTAAATATAACGTTTGAATATAATATTTAGATATAAGGAGGAAATACTATGAGTTCAAGTATTTTTGATACGGTAAAGGATGTCGTTTCGGATGCGGCACACGTTGTTGCACAGAAGTCGGGTGAGCTGATTGATGTTTCAAAGACTAAGTATGCTATCTTTGAACTTAAAGGCGAAATCAGAAAGCTGTATAATGAAATCGGAAAGCTGACGTATCAGTCGTTTGCCGACGGTGTGGACAATGATGACGATATTAAGCTTAAATGCGGAATTATTAAGGCTAAATATGCGAAAATCAGAATCCTTGAGAGCAACGCGGAGGATATAGAGTTCAAATGCCCGAAGTGCGGAAGTCCCAATGACGCAGACGCGGAATATTGTTCCTCCTGTGGAGCGAATATGACCGTTGATGTGCACGGAGCGGTTGAACATGAGGAAGATGAATAATGGTTTTAGTGCTGTCTGACGGCGGTTCGGGTGTTTTGCGAGTGGTGAAACAGCTTGAGGTCCGCGATGAAAAATATGTGGTGTACTTCACAAACTTCCTCGGTGCCGGAAGGTTTGGAAAGGGAAGCGTAATCGTCGGTGACGGTTCGGCGGCTTCGATTAATTCAGCGGTGGTGAAGAACCGCGTAACTGCGATTATTGACGCGGTTGAGGAACCGAGGTCAAGATTGTCGGTCACCGCTTACTCTGTTTGCAGAGGAAGAATAAAATACATTAAGTACGTTAATATGGAGGAAAGCTACGGCGCGCGCAAGTGTCTGTCATATCGTCAGCTTGCCGCTATGATACGCCGCGGCAAAGGAGCGGTTGTCTATGCTTCGCCGATTACGGCCAGCGGGATAGTTGCCGAGGGCGGTGATGGCATAGCCGAAATGATGTACGTTCCCGTACTTAAAAACGCGGTTTTTGATACAGATGCGGCGCTTGAATATTCTGTTCCTATAATAAATGTGATTGAGACAGACGTGGTTGACGGTATGGAAGCGGTTAAAGATATGCTTAAACGCACCGGCGCGTCGATGCTGGTGTGTGATACCACGGTGAACGCCGCAGATAAGGCTGAAATCGGAGATGCTCTGAATATTCCGGTTTTAATTACGCATAATATGGGAATGGAGTATCCCGAGATGGCTGCTGCGGCACGGGATGCCGCTATGTTTGTCCGTGCGGATGCCTGACATATTTGACGAAAGGTTTGGGAAGTTTATGAAAATAGCTATAGACGGTCCTGCGGGTGCAGGAAAAAGTACAATTTCAAAGGGAGCGGCAAAACGGCTCGGTTTTGTTTATATAGATACCGGCGCAATGTATCGCGCGATAGGTCTTGCCGCGGTTAGACGCGGAATCGATACGGCTGACGCCGAGGGCGTAAAATCAATACTCGATGATGTCGATGTTGCCATCCGCCATAACGAGAACGGTCAGCTGATATTCTTAAACGGTGAGGATGTGTCCACGGATATACGGCTGCCCGAAATTTCGGTTGCGGCATCTAATGTGGCGGTTATCCCCGAGGTTCGGCTTAAGCTTGTTGAGCTTCAGAGAAAGCTCGCCGCCGACACCGATGTTATAATGGATGGAAGGGATATAGGAACATATGTCCTTCCGGACGCCGAGCTTAAAATATATTTAACCGCGTCGGTAGAGGAAAGGGCAAACCGCCGTTGTCGGGAGCTTAAGGAAAAAGGCGTTGAAACTGATTTCGATGCGGTTAAGGCGGATATAGAATATAGGGATAAAAACGATTCGGGGCGAGAGTTTGCACCGCTTAAACCGGCGGACGACAGTGTGTATATGGACAATACCGATATGACGCTTGAAGAGTCGATTGATAAGGTGTGTGAGCTTGCACACAGCAGAAGGGTCGGGAACAAGGTATGAGCTTTTATGAGTTTGCAAGGGCGGTAGTTAAGATTTATTATAAAATTTTTTACCGTGTAAAAATTGAGGGACTTGAAAACATTCCGAAAGAGGATGGGTATATTGTCTGTGCGAATCATAAAAGCCTTAATGACCCGCCGCTTCTTGCGGCGGAGCTTCCGATCAGGTTTCGCTTTATGGCGAAGGAAGAATTATTTGAAAACAAGGTTTTCGGTGCGTTTTTAAGATTTGTCGGCGCCTTCCCCGTGAAACGAGGAAAGAACGATGTTGCGGCGCTTCGCGCAGCAATGAACATTCTTTCAAACAAGGAAAATCTTATGATTTTTCCCGAAGGAGCAAGGTCGCCGAAGGGATATATGCACAAGGGCAAGCCGGGAACGGCTCTCATCGCGATTAAATCAAGAGTGAAGATTCTTCCCGTCGGAATTGACGGTGGGTATAAGCTCTTTTCTAAAATAACAATAAGAGTCGGAAAGCCTATAAGTATGGAAGAATACTATGACGAAAGATTGAGATCCGACAAGCTTCAAGAGATTACGGATGAGCGGCTTATGTCCACTATATCACAGCTTTCGGGGGTAAGTACATATGAAAACAGAGATTGCTGAAAAGGCCGGTTTTTGTTTTGGAGTGGCACGTGCGGTGAAGATCGCACGCGAGAATGCCGGCGACGGCGGTTCTGCGGTTACCTATGGGATGCTGATACACAACCGCGATGTAACAGAGGAACTAAAAGAGCTTGGGGTTGGCATAGTCAACTCAGTCGATGAAATCAATCCGGGTACAAGTGTGATTATAAGGGCACATGGGATTCCGGCAGATGAAGAAGAGGCGATTAAAAATCGCGGAGCAAATATCATCGACGCGACGTGTCCTTATGTGAAGAAGATTCATTCCATCGTGAGCGGTGCGGCGGAAAGCGGAGCCGATATTATAATAGTCGGCGATCCTAAGCATCCCGAGGTAAAGGGAATAAACGGCAGATGCCTCGGCAGAGGGCATATTATAAATTCCGTTGAAGAGGCGGAACAAATAAAGTCGAATATATTGTCGAATGATGTCGTAATAGTGGCTCAAACGACGCTCAGAAAAGATTTTTTTAAAAAAATTGAAAAAATTTTAAAAAAACATTTTACAAATGCGAAAATTTTTGATACAATATGTAGTGCAACCGATGAAAGGCAAAGGGCGGCGGCTGAACTTGCGGCACGGGCCGATTGTATGATTGTGATAGGCGGTGCGGAAAGCTCAAACACCAAAAAGCTGTACGAGCTGTGCAGAGAGCATTGCGAAAATACGGTTGCAGTTGAAAATGACAAAGAATTAAAAAAATATATAAAACAGGGGAAGTTCCCCGCATTTAAAAAATTAGTCGGTATTACCGCCGGGGCATCAACCCCGGACACGGTAATCAAGGAGGTCTATTTAACCATGGCGGAAAACAATGAAATGAACTTTGCAGAAGCGTTGGAGGAAACCTTAAAGCCTATTAAATCGGGCGAGGTTGTAAAAGGTGTAGTTATAGGTGTTACACCTACAGAGGTAAGAGTTGACATCGGAAACAAGTATGACGGTGTTATTCCTTTTAATGAACTTACCGATGATACCAACGTTGATATCAATGACCTTGTTAAGGTTGGCGAAGAGGTTGAGGTTTATGTCGTTCATGTCAGTGACAGAGACGGCGTAGTTACTCTCTCGAAGAAAAAAATTGATGCTGTAAAGGGTATGGAAGAACTGAAGACTGCGTTTGAGAACAATGAAATTCTCACAGGTCGCGTAATCGAGCTTGTTAAGGGCGGCGTTGTGTCTATAGTAAACTGCGTTCGCGTATTTATTCCTGCATCAGAGTGTGCAGAGAGATTCTTAGCTGATTTGGGCGTATTGCTCGGCACAGAACAGAGATTCAGAATTATCAAGATGGACGTTGACAGACGCGGCAGACAGAGAGTTGTCGGCTCGATTAAATCGGTTGCAAAGGAAGAGAGCGAAAAGGCTGCTGCTGAATTCTGGGCAAACGCAGAGGAAGGCAAGAAGTACACCGGTACTGTTAAGTCGCTCACGTCCTTCGGCGCATTTGTTGACCTGGGCGGCGTAGACGGTTTGATTCACATTTCCGAGCTTTCGCCGGTTAGAATCTCTCATCCGTCTGAGGCTGTTAAAGTCGGCGATCAGATTGATGTATATATCAAAGAACTCAACAAGGAAGAAAACAGAATTTCTCTCGTTAGAGAGCTCAAAGAGAAAAAGGCTGAAGAATTCTGGGCAAACGCAGAAATCGGTAAGCACTATGACGGCGTTGTTAAATCGCTCACATCTTTCGGTGCGTTTGTTGATCTCGGCGGCGTAGACGGCCTTGTTCACATCTCTGAGCTTTCATGGCAGAGAATCAAGCATCCGTCCGAGGTTGTAAAGGTTGGCGATACAATCAACGTTTACATCAAGGATATGAACAAGGAAACAGGCAAGATTTCACTTGGCTATAAGAAGGAAGAGGACAGCCCCTGGGTTAAGGGCACAGAGAATCTTCATGTCGGCGACACAATTAAGTGCAAAATCGTTCGCATTTTGCCCTTCGGTGCTTTTGCTGAGGTTGCTCCTTATGTTGACGGCCTGATTCACATTTCTCAGATTTCAAACGAGAGAATCGGAAAGCCGTCTGACGTTCTTGCTATCGGTGATGTTGTTGACGCAAAAATTGTCGAAATCAACAACGATACAAAGCAGATTGGTCTTTCGATGAAGGCTCTTATGAGCAATCCCGAAGAAGAGGCTGATGCTTCTGAGGACGAGCCCGTTTCTTACACCGAGGACAGCTCATTTACACTGGGCGACCTTATCGACACAGAGGAATAATTAATATGTAATGCCGATAAAAGGGGTTGCTGCAAAACGGAACAGATTAACTCGTTTGCAGCAGCTCCTTTTGGCAATTCCGCGCTGACAGATGAATTTGACTTAAGTGCGGATTTATCTATTGTTAATGTGAGGTTAGAAATAATGACTATTCAGGAATTTAAACAAAAAGCACGCGGTATGAAGATTGCGGTTGTGGGTGCGGGTGTAAGTAACCTTCCGCTTATTCGTATGCTGGCGGAGTGCGGTGCGGATATTTGTGTATATGATAAAAGAACCGCCGAAAAAATGGGAGAGGTATATGACGAGCTCTGCGGATTGGGAGTAGAAACGGTTCTCGGCGAGAATTATCTTGATAAGATTGCTGACGGAACCGAAATGGTATTCAAAACGCCGGGGGTGAGGTATGATGTTCCCGCGCTTGTTGAAGCGGAGAAGAATGGGGCGGTTATTTCATCGGAGATGGAACTTTTCTTTGAGACGTGTCCTTCAAAAATAATTGCTGTCACGGGAAGTGACGGAAAGACCACAACGACAAGCCTTATCTATGATATGCTGACCCGAGCGGGATATACCTGTCATCTCGGCGGAAATATAGGAAGGCCTCTCGTGGCTGAGGTTGAAAACATAAAGCCTTCGGATATTTCGGTTGTAGAGCTTTCAAGCTTTCAGCTTCATACTATGAAACGGAGTGCGGACATCGCCGTTGTGACGAATGTTACGCCGAATCACCTCGATTGGCACACTGATTTTAATGAGTATGTGGACGCAAAGCGTGCAGTGTTTAAGTATCAAAAGCCGGGCGGCAGGGTTGTGTTAAACTATGACAACGATATAACAAGAGGTTTCGGCGAAGGCAGAGACGGTGCGGTTTATTTCAGTTCTTCGAGGCTTCTTGATGACGGATATTCATTAAAGGACGGAAAGATTGTCAGAACCGAGGGCGGAAGAATCGAACGTGAGGTTTTAGACATTGATACCATTTACATTCCCGGTATGCACAATGTCGAAAATTATATGGCTGCGGCCGCTGCTGTTGAGGGGCTTGTTGAGGACGGAACTATCCGAAGAACAGCAACGGAGTTCAAAGGCGTTCCGCACAGAATCGAATTTGTACGCGAACTCGACGGGGTTAGCTACTATAATGACTCTATCGCGAGCAGTCCTGCCAGAACAACCGCCGGTCTTAAATCCTTCGGGGACAAGAAGGTCATTCTTATCGCCGGCGGCTATGACAAGAAGATTCCTTTCGACGATTTTGGTGCGGTTGTGAATGAGCACGTTAAAAAGCTGGTTCTTGTAGGCTTTACGTCGGAGAAAATTGAAGCGGCGGTAAAGAACGCCGGAAATTATAATAACCTGCCGATTTTCAGGTGTGATGAATTTAAGGCTGCTGTTGAGAAAGCACGCGAAATTGCACAGCCGGGGGACACAGTAATCCTTTCGCCCGCCTGCGCAAGCTTTGACCTGTTCAAAAATTTTGAGGATAGGGGAAACACCTTTAAGGATATAGTAAAGGCGTTTTAGCTGAGACGTATTACTCGGCTCTTCCTGCCTGCGGGAGGGTCGGGAATGTTTGGAACGCGGGCGGAAAGGCTGTGTGCAGATGTTTGTTTTTAGTATTGTCAGTATTATTTTTTCGGTGATTATAACGCTTGCGGCATACGGAATAAGTTCGTATAGCCTGTATTCGATTGCAAGGCGAAACGGCGTTAAGAATCCGTGGATTGCATTTGTGCCGATTCTGCACTATTACATTATCGGTTCAATATGTGAGGAATATCGGATTTATGGGTATACGGTTAAGAGATTGGATATAGTTATGCCGATAGTCTTGCTGATTCAGGTAATGGCGGCATACGTTCCGTCGTATATTGCATTTGTTCCGAGTCTTTTGGCGGGGATTTTGATTGCACTTGTTATGCATAAGTTCTTTTATTTGTTTGACCCGCAGCACGCGTTTTTGTTTGCGATAATCTGCCTGTTCGGCAGGCTGGCGACAGCGATTGTCCTGCTTCTCATTAAGGATTTGCCGATGCAGATGTCCGCAGGTGCGTATAGGTATCCGTTTGAAAGATAAAAAATGACCGCAACGCGGTCATTTTTTTATTTTGTTATCATTGTTCCTATACCGCTGTCGGTGAATATCTCAAGAAGCAGGCAGTGGGGGATTCTTCCGTCGATAATATGTACGGCGTTTACGCCTGCGTCAAGCGCTTCGAGACCGCCCTTGACCTTAGGAATCATTCCGCCGACTATCTTTTTATCGGCTATCATACGGTCGATTTCGGGTTTTGTTATCTGATAGATAATTTCCGGACTGTCAACCGATTCCTTTATTCCGTCAATATCGGTGAGAAGAACCAGCTTCTCTGCCTTTACTGCCGCGGCAACGGCACCGGCCACTGTGTCGGCGTTTATGTTATAGCTGTTTCCGTCATCATCAACGCCAATCGGCGCAACAACCGGGATATAGTCGCCGTTTGTCATTATATCAAGCACATTTTCGTTTATATGTACTATATCCCCGACATATCCTATATCTGTTTTCTTTCCGTCAACCTCGGTGTAATATTTTTTGCACTCAATCAGCTTGCCGTCTATGCCCGAGAGACCGATTCCCTTTCCGCCTTTTGTCCCGAGGAGAGAGACAATTTCCTTGTTTGTCTTGCCGATAAGAACCATACGTGCGACTTTCATTGTTTCTTCGTCGGTTACCCTCAGGCCGTTTATAAACTCGCTTTTTATATCAAACTGTTTAAGCGCTGCCGAAATATCCGGGCCGCCGCCGTGAACCACAATAGGATTGATTCCTATATATTTAAGAAGGGTTATGTCCTCCATAACCTTGTTTTTGAGTTCTTCGTTTATCATTGCATTACCGCCATATTTGATAACGACGGTTTTTCCGTAGAACTTTTGAATGTAAGGCAGGGCCTCAATGAGGATTTTTGCCTTGTCTATTATCGGTTTGATTTCAGGTTGATTCATTTTGAACGTCCTCCTTACAAGTTACAAATACATAGCGATGTTGCCAAGCCCTGTTCCTTCGGGCAGACCGCACATAATATTCATATTTTGAATTGCCTGTCCGGCCGCGCCTTTTATTAGGTTGTCGAGGCACGATATTATTACAGCGCGGTTCAGGCGCTCGTCAACAACGATGCCGATGCCGACACGGTTTGAGCCGGTGACGTGCTTAACCTCGGGGAGACTTCCCGCGTCATACACCGTGATGAACTGTTCATCCTTATAAAAGGCTTTATACAGAGCGACAAGCTCTTCGGTAGTTTTTTTCTCTCTAAGGTTTATGTAACAGGTCGCGAAGATTCCGCGCTTCATCGGCGCAAGGTGCGGTGTGAATGAAAGGATAATATCCTCGCCCGCGGCGTGTGAAAGCTCCTGTTCGATTTCCGAGGTGTGACGGTGCGTTGCTACCTTATACGCTTTCATGGTTTCGGTGCACTCGCAGAATAGGTTAGGAAGTTTAAGGCCCCTTCCGGCACCGGTAACGCCCGACTTAGCATCTATTATAATACTGCTGTTATCGGCATAGCCGGAATGAACTATGGGATACAGACCTGTGATTGAACAGGTGGTGTAACAACCGGGATTACCGATCAGGCGTGCGCCTTTAATTTTATCGCGATATAGCTCACAAAGCCCGTATACCGACTTTTCAAGAAGCTCGGGTGCGGAATGAGGCTGGCCGTACCATTTTTCGTATACGGCGGGGTCATCATAACGGAAGTCACCGGATAGGTCTACTATTTTAAGACCCTTGTCATAGAGCGAGGGAATAACCTCTTTTGACGCGCCATGCGGCAGGGCGGTGAAAACAACATCACAGTTTTCTGAAATATCATCAACATCAAGCGCAGAAAATTCCATATCACAGATACCTCGGAGATTGGGGTACAAATCCGAAATTTTAATGCCGACATTTGAATGTGACACAACTCTTGCTAATGTAACCCCACTGTGTCTGAGCAGAAGTCGGACCGTTTCGATTCCTGCATAACCGGTTGCTCCCAATACTCCAACTTTAATCATGAAAATCATCTCTCTTTATAAAAAATATCTACGATTCCCATTATACCCTATTCGTCAATATTTTTCAAGTAAAAAGGAAAAAAGAAATATTTTTGGTTATTTTTTCGGGGAAAAAATCGGGCAAATTAGTTCTTTATACATATTTACTAAAAAGAAAATTTTAAATTTGTGTAATTAGGCTCTAACATTTTCCGTGAAAATGTGTTACAATAAGTTATACAAATTAAGTCATATATTATTTGGTGTTAGATTTATATTAGGAGGTTTTTTTATATGGCAAGCTTAAGTCTGAAGCATATCACCAAGACATACTCGGGTGGCTTCACAGCTGTTACTGATTTTAATCTGGATATTGAGGATAAAGAATTTATAATTTTCGTTGGTCCGTCCGGCTGCGGTAAGTCGACAACATTGAGAATGATCGCCGGCCTGGAAGAAATTACTGAAGGTGAACTTTACATAGGCGACAAACTTATGAACGATGTTATCCCGAAGGACAGAGATATCGCGATGGTTTTCCAGAACTATGCACTTTATCCGCACATGACAGTGTTTGAGAATATGGCATTTGGCCTTAAACTCAGAAAGGTTCCTAAGGCTGAAATTAAAAAGAAGGTTACTGAGGCTGCTCAGATTCTCGGTATTGAACATCTTCTTGACAGAAAGCCGAAGGCTTTGTCAGGCGGTCAGAGACAGCGTGTTGCTCTTGGACGTGCTATCGTGCGTGAACCTAAGGTATTCCTTATGGATGAGCCGCTTTCAAACCTTGATGCTAAGCTGAGAGTTCAGATGAGAACCGAGATAGGTAAGCTTCATAAAAAGCTTCAGACAACATTTATATATGTAACCCATGACCAGACAGAGGCTATGACAATGGGTACAAGAATTGTTGTTATGAAGGATGGTATTATTCAGCAGGTGGATACACCTTCAAATCTTTATATGTATCCGTGTAATGTATTCGTTGCAGGTTTTATCGGAAGTCCTCAGATGAACTTCATCGATGTTACTGTTGACGTTAAAGAAGATGGTACTTATCTTACAAATAATCACTTTAAGATTAAGCTTCCTGACGGAAAGGGCAAGAAGGAAGAACTTCGTGCTTACAACGGCAAGCAGGTTATTATGGGTATCAGACCTGAGGATATTTATGATGATGAAGCATATATTTCGGCTGCTCCCGATTGTAACTTTGATGTTAAGATTGACCTCACAGAAATGATGGGTGCTGAGACATACCTGTACTTCAAGGTTGAGGATGTTAACTTCACCGCGAGAGTTAATCCGAGAACAACTTCAAAGCTTGGCCAGACGATTAAGGTTGCGCTTGATGCAAACAAGATTCATCTGTTTGATAAGGATACAGAAAACTGTATTATACATTAATCTGATTAAAAAGGTATAAGAATGGGGAATTTGCATTGATTGCGGATTCCCTGTTTTTGTTTAAAACGTTACAGAAAAATTACATTTAGCTTTAAATAAAATAAAATTTAAAAAATTTCGCAAAAACACTTGAAAAATTCTTGAATATATGGTACAATGGAGCGTACTGAGTGTTATATATCAAACAAGATTAATTAGAGCGAAAACAATGTATCGCAAGATACAAGGAGGAAGTAAAATGAAGTTAGGTTTAATTATTGTACATGTTATAATTGCAGTTGTGCTTGTTGTGGTTGTGCTTATGCAGCATGGTAAGCAACAAGGTCTCTCGGGTGCAATCGCAGGCGGCGCAGAAACATTCTTCGGTAAGAATAAGGGCAGGACAATAGATGCTATGCTTAAAAAGTTCACTGCGGTGGTTGCAGCACTTTTTGTTATAAGTTCAATCGTTCTTACAACCGTTTCGGTTAAGGAGTATAAGAATTCGGCAAATGATAGCAGTAACTCAACAGAGGCATCAGAGAGTGCTGATGGTCAGACTCAGGTTAAGCTTGATGAGCAGGGTAACTTGGTTGACGCAGATGGAAATATCGTTATGTCAGCCGATCAGGTTGCTCAGCAGCAGGCGGCAAGCCAGCAGGCTGGCGGCAACAATGCAAGTGCTGATAATAATGCTAATACTGACAATAATGCAAGTGCCGACAATAATGCGACAGAAAATCAGACACCCGCTGAGTAATAAAGTTTATTAAAAGGGCCGCAGGCTCTTCATAAAGCAAAAGCCTCCCTTTTGGGAGGTCTTTTGTTACTATGAATTGTTTTAAAGATTTGATAACTGCGAATTGAGGCGAGAATATGGGAATAACGCTGAAAAATATTATAGGACATTTTATGACTATTACGCGGCACAGGCATATGGTTATTGCGCATAGCGCAAAGGCAGGAATCTTGTGGCAAGGGTTGAGACATGACCTATCTAAGTATACATTAACCGAATTTTTGGGCGGAGCGAGGTATTATTGCGGCTATAAAAGTCCAAACGAGGAGGAACGCAGAAAATACGGATATTCGCCCGCGTGGCTGCATCACAAGGGCAGAAATAAACATCATTTTGAATACTGGACGGATTATGACACGGTTACACATAAAATTAAGCCGATTCCTATGCCAAAAAAGTATATTGCTGAAATGTTCTGCGACAGAGTTGCGGCAAGCAAGATATATCAGGGGGATAAATATACCGACCGACATCCGCTTGAATATTTTTTGAAATCAAAATCGACAAGGTTTATAGCGCCGGAAACTTCGGATGAGATTGAGAGATTGCTTCTTGTTTTAGCGGAAAAGGGCGAGGAGGCGGCATTTCACGAGGTGCGGAAAATGCTTGGGAAGAGATAGAAAAGGACGGGTCTGTGACCCGCCCTTTTTATTATGCTTCTTTAAGACCTATGATTTTATAGGTGCTTCCGCTTATATCAACGGTATACTTGTATCTTTCCGAAACATCTTTAACTGTTCCGTCGGGGTAGGTTACGCGAATGACTGAATCGCGTATGACGGTAACTTGGGTTGCCGAAGCGCGCGTTGCGCTATGGCAGTTTAAAGAAATTATCTCTTCGCTCGAGACAGAATCGTGAATGCTTTTGACGCTTTTGAGTTCCTGGTCTGCGGCGCTTCCCGAGAAGTATGCGGATACATAGTCATAATTACCTGTATTCACGCCGTTTACAAAGCATAGAATTGAGTCATGAACAAAGTTTTGTACAGCTGACGCATTATAATCATATACCTGCGGCCGAGTCGAGACAATATAGTTTCTTTTTATATAGCCGCGGCTTCCGTTATATGTCACCAGTGCAAAGTCTGAGTTTGTGTATTCAATCACATAAATTTCGCTTGCAAGCGGAACCTGTGTGATTTCGGGATAGCTTGCCGCGGGGCCGGTTCTTAGCGTAACACTGATATTACAGTTTCCCACAAACATTGTACGTTCAACCGAAACAGGCTGTTCGGCGGGTTTTTGCGGCTGTGTCTGTGGCTGCTGTGCGGGAGGTGTGTTTTCCTGCTGTGCCGGAACTTGTGCTTCGGTAGATACGGCCTGTTCGTTATGAGACTTTCCGGGTGAAATCACGTTTGTTGCAAATAAAATAATCGTGATTATGATTACCGCGGCAAGAACCGACATAACCGAAATCGCCACAATCAGGCCGGTATTACTCTTCCTTCTGTACATATTATTTCGGTCATACGGATTCGGGTTATAGTTTGGATTATAGTTTGGGTTGAAGCCTCCATTATAATTCGGATTATAGTTTTGACTTCCATCGCTGTAATTTTGATAATTATTGTTTTGCACAGGATTCTGATTGAAATTTCGCTCAAAGTCAGAGTTAAAATTTGGGTTATAGTTCTGAGTTGGGTTATTACTTTCCGTATATTCATCCGGCATATTGATGCGGGTGGTGTTATTTAATGTTTCATCAGTGCTGTCAAAGCCGGATTCACCAAAATCAGGGTTATTAGGGTTTTTGTTCATTATAGTTCCCTCCAAAAAATCTTATGTAGATATTATACACTATATGAGAGAATTTGTAAATAGAAGAGCAAATTTTTTATGAGTACAAATTGTTCCAAATGAACCGCATAAAAAACTTGCAATAATGATTTGTTTGTGTTATAATAATAGACTGAATGAAGAGACTTCGGAAAACCGAATGTGGGGTTAATGAGTATGTTAAAAAGTATGACAGGCTTCGGCAGAGCCGAGAAGCTGATTGAAGGTTATTTTGTAAATGTTCAGATTAAGTCGGTGAATCACAGGTATAGTGATATTACCGTAAAGGTGCCGAGATACTACACCTTTCTTGAGGATAAAATAAGGAAAGCGGCATCTGAATCAATATCAAGAGGCAAGGTTGAAATACTCGTCGGTATTGAGCGAAAGGATGCGGCTGATAAAAAGATTACTCTTAACCGCGCTGTTGCCGAAGAATATATAAATGCCCTGCACGAATTGACTGAGCTTGGGGTTACTGATGATTTATCTATATCAGCAATGTCGAGAATAAATGACATATTTGATGTCGAGTATAAAGAAATAGATGAAGAACAGATTGAAAAAATGGTTTTAAGCGTTTTTGATGAAGCTGTCAGCGGCTTTTTGAAAATGCGCGCTGATGAGGGAAAGCGTTTGGGCGAAAGCCTTAAAGGACACCTTGCGGCGCTTGTTTCCGAGGTAGAGGTTATAGAAAAACGCTCGCCTGAGTGTGTGACCGAGTATCGTGACAGACTTAAGCGAAAGCTTGAAGAGGTTTTGGCCGACCGCACGGCGGATGAATCGAGAATTATAACCGAGGCGGCGATATTTGCCGATAAAATTGCGGTTGATGAGGAAACGGTTCGGTTGAGAAGTCATGTATGTGCCTTTGAAAAGACTATGGGTGCAGATGAGCCGGTCGGGAAAAAGCTGGATTTCATTGTTCAGGAGATGAATCGCGAGGCAAACACCATCGGCTCAAAATGTAATGACGCAGAGGTCGCCGCTTATGTTGTTGAGCTTAAATCAATAATCGAGAAAATTCGCGAGCAGATTCAGAATATAGAATAAGAAAAATGAGGTGTGTTTAATGAAACTTATAAATGTTGGTTTCGGAAACATAGTTTCGGGAGACAGAGTTATTGCCATTGTCAGTCCGGACTCCGCGCCGATTAAAAGAATTGTGCAGGAGTCAAAGGAAAAGGGCCTGCTTATTGACGCAACCTGCGGAAGACGTACCCGTGCAGTCATTATAACCGACAGCGACCATGTTATTCTCTCTGCGATTCAGACAGAGACAATAGCCGGAAGGGCGGAACCTAAGGAAGATGACAGAGAGGAAGAGACCGAGAATGAAGGGTAGGCTTATTGTTATATCCGGACCGTCCGGTGTGGGAAAGGGTACACTTGTAAAGCGGCTTCTTCGCGAATGTGACCGTCTTAAGCTGTCTGTGTCGGCAACCACACGCAAGCCGCGGAGTGAGGACACCGAGGGCGTGACATATTTCTTTAAAACAAAGGATGAGTTCCGTTCGATGATTGAAAACAGTGCGTTTATGGAATGGGCAATATATAATGATAACTATTACGGCACACCCATTGCTCCGGTTAAGGAAAAGCTGGCGGAGGGATACGACGTTCTTCTTGAAATAGATGTTCAGGGTGCAATGAAGGTTATGGAGAGATGCCCTGACGGAATTTATATTTTTATTGCGCCGCCGAGCGTTGAAACTCTGAGGGAGAGGCTGACGTGCAGAGGTTCGGAAACGCCCGAACAGATTGATAAGAGGGTTGCCGCCGCCGAGGCGGAGCTTGAACTTCAAAACAAATACAGTTATGTTGTAGTAAATAATGTCTTGGACGATGCAGTCAGAGACGTGAAGAATATAATAGAAAGGAAAGATTCATTATGATGATATATCCACCCATTGCGGAGTTGGTAAAGAGAGCGGGAAGCCGTTATGCTTTGGTTATAGAGGCGGCTCAGCGCGCAAGACAGCTTTCACAGGGGGCAACACCGCTCTGTAAGGTTGATTCAAATAAGGAGGTTGCTATTGCCGCAAACGAAATATACGAAGGAAAAATCAGCGCGGTAATGCCGGACCAGATTTAGCCGCACAGCGAAAATAGCGGAGATGATTCAAATTTGCTTGACAATGCGGACGCCACTGAGGAAACAGAGGTTGCTTCGGATGCTACTGATGAATCGGTCGAGTAAGGCTTAGTCAGTTTAAATCGGGCTGCTGTGGAACGGGATGGAAGAAAAAGCCGGTGGCTTTTTTGAATGCCGTTTTGCGGCAGCCCGTTTTGCGAAAATATAACTGAGAGAAGGTGTAAATCATAATGATTGCGAGAGTGATGCTGACTAATGCGGGTTTTGCACTCAGCCGGGAATTTGACTATATTGTTCCCGAGCCGATGCAGGAGACGGCACAGCCGGGCGAGAGGGTGCTGGTTCCGTTCGGTGCGAGAAATAAGTCTGAAGAAGCTGTTATTGTTGCTCTGACAGATAAAAGTGATTATGATAAGCTTAAAACTATAAAAAAGTTTTTGGATAAAACGCCGATGTTCTCAAGGTCGCAGCTTGATTTATGCCGCTGGCTTCAGGAAAAATATCTATGCTCGTTTTCACAGGCTTATAAACAGATAAAGCCGCCGAGAGCGGGGGCAAAAATTCAGCAATGGCTTATTTCGGTCAGGGAGCCGATGAGTGAAGAAAAGCTTAGCCCAACGCAGGAAAAGCTTCTTAAAGCGTTATCAGAAAGAGATGGCACAGCGGAATATTCCGAAATTTCGGAGCAGGTAGGTGCAAGGGGACTTAAAAGCGCCGCCTATGCGCTTAAAGACATAGGAATAATCGATATTTGTGAGAATATAAAAGAAAATATAAGAGCGAAGTATATTCGTATGGCAAAGCTTGAGTGCAGTATAGATGACGGATATGAACTTGCGCAGGAGCTTTCGGAAAGACGCGCAAAAACTCAGGCGAATATGGTGTTGGCTTTATGCGACTGCGGAGATATGGCGTGTGCTGACTTGATTTCGGCCGTAAACGGGAGCTACAGCGCATTAAATTCGCTGTGCGAAAAAGGAATTGCTTCTATATATAAAGAACAGATTGTCAGAAAGGCATACGATGAAGAGAAATATGAGCGAACACAGGAGTATACTCCGACAGAAGAACAGAAACCGATTATTGAGTATATCAACGGGCGAATAGATGACGGAGTAAACGAAAAGATTCTGATACGCGGGGTTACGGGGAGCGGTAAGACAGAGGTGTTCCTCCAAGCGATAAAGCATTGTATCGACCTCGGGAAGCAGGCAATTATGCTTGTGCCCGAAATTTCGCTTACGCCGCAAATGGTGGAGAGGTTTGTCGGAAGATTTGGAAACTCGGTTGCGGTAATGCACAGCGGTCTTTCGCTCGGCGAACGTTTCGACCAATGGAATAAGATAAAAAACGGTGAAGTCAGCGTGGTCGTAGGCGCGAGGAGCGCTGTCTTTGCACCGTTTGAAAATATAGGAATAATAATTCTCGATGAACAGCACGAAACGAGCTACAAATCGGATATTGCGCCGAGGTATCACGCGGCGGAGGTGGCGGCTAAACGCGGCGAGGATTCGGGTGCCCCGGTTGTTCTTGCTTCCGCAACGCCGGATATTTCGACGTATTATAGGGCTCTTAACGGCGAGTATACTCTCTTTGAAATGTTTAACAGATACAACAAAAACGCTATGCCGAAGGCGAGGATTGTTGATATGCGAAGCGAACTTTTAGACTTGCATAACAATTCGGCCATAAGCATACGTCTTCAGGAGGAAATACGGTTAAACCTTGAAAGAGGCGAGAAAACGGTATTGTTCCTCAATCGGAGAGGGTATAATACCTTTGTTTCATGCCGCGAATGCGGATATGTGGTAGAATGTGAGAATTGCAGCATTGCGATGACTTACCACAAAAAGACGGATAAGCTTGTTTGTCATTATTGCGGACTGACAATCGACAATATAACGACTTGCCCCGAGTGTGGCTCAAAGTATATCAGATTTTTCGGCACGGGAACGCAAAGGATAGAGGATGAATTGAATAAATTATTTCCCTCGGCGAGAGTACTTCGTATGGATTATGATACCACATCGGGCAAGGGCGGACATGAGATGATTCTCAACAGGTTCAGAAACGGCGAGGCTGACATACTGCTCGGAACCCAGATGGTGACAAAAGGCCTTGACTTCCCCGATGTAACTTTGGTCGGGGTTCTCGCGGCGGATACAGCGCTTAATGTGGACGATTATCGGGCGAATGAAAAATGCTTTTCGCTTATTACCCAGGTATGCGGAAGAGCGGGAAGAGGCGACGTCGAGGGGAGAGCAATAATACAGACGTATCAGCCTCAGAACCGAACGATAAATCTTGCCAAGGAGCAGAACTATAAGGAATTTTATAAAAACGAGATACTGTATCGGATTCGGCTGCAATACCCGCCGTTTTGCGATTTTGTATATATACTTGTGTCGGGGGAGGACGAGGATGACGCAAATGCCGAAATTGTTAATATAGGCGATTTTCTGAAAGAGAATCAGAGTGAAAATATTCTGAAAATGATGGGGCCGGCACCTGCCGGAATTAAGAGAATTAAAAATATGTATAGATTTCGGATTATAATGAAGGTGCGGAAGGGAGAACTGATTCTGCCGATATTGCGACAGGTGTATGAGGCGCATGAGAATTCCGGAATAAAAAATATGCTTTCGATTGACATTAACCCGACAAATATGATATAGTAGAGGTAATAGGTTTTAAAGACACATAAATAAAAGCACACAGAGCATAGAAATATGGAAAGGAAGAGAGATAATGGCTGTAAGAAATATATTAAAACTCGGTATGGACGGTGACGAAATTCTTTCAAAGAAGTGCAGACCGGTTGGAAATATTACGGAGAGAATGGAAATTCTGCTGGAGGATTTGGCTGATACTCTGTATGAGTCGGGGGGTGTCGGACTTGCGGCTCCGCAGGTCGGTGTTCTCAGACGAATGGCGGTTATAGATGTAGGGGATGGTCTTATAGAATTGATTGACCCCGAGATAATAGCAACCGAGGGCGAACAGACAGGAACGGAAGGCTGTCTAAGCTATCCTGACCATTGGGGAATTGTTACACGACCGAATAAGGTCACCGTTCGGGCCATGAACGGCGAGGGAAGGATTCGGGAAATTACCGGCGAGGGGCTTCTTGCGAGAGCGTTCTGCCATGAGATAGACCACCTTGACGGACATATGTTCACCGAAAAGGTTACCGAGTGGATTGAGCCGGATGAAGAGGAAGAGGAGTAGTTAAAGGGTGTTGCGTATGCAACACCCTTTATTAGTATCCGAAGCTATCTGCAAATACGGATTTGTTGACCGATATTAAGTAGGTCGCTGCTTAAATTATTACATTCTTTTAAGGCATCAACCGTTGTATGATAACGTTTGGCAATATTCCAAAGGGTATCGCCGCTTCTGACAAAATAGAATGTGATACAAGGCTTTTTCCCGGGGGAAGATTCCTCGGTTACTTCAATACCGATTACCGGAGAAATATTTTCTGTTATAAATGAACGTACGCTAAGGCCGAGTATAATTCGCAAGTCCACGCTGTTTGCGCCGTTCATCGTATAGCTGGTGTGCTCGATAAATACCTTTGCGTCACAGACCGAATTTTCAGACACTCCCGGGGCGGGCATACTATGTGAAAACTCCGATGTATCAGTAAAAGAACAAAGCGGCATCGAATCATCACGGGTCATATAGAGAATGGTGTTCTTTATGCTTCCGGTAACGGTAATCTCTCCGTTGCTGACGGTTATTCTGTCCACAGACGCAGAGGTTGATAAATCGCATATCTGAGCAATTTCGGGGAGTGCTTCGGGCAGGGTAACAGTTGATTTGTGAGTCATCTGAGATGTGGTGTTATCAACAAGCTGTTCGATAGCTGTCGGTTCGGTGGTCAAAGAGACGTTTCCGTCAAGTGAATACGCATCACATATAACATCAAATTCCTGGATTCTCATTCCGCGGATGAGTGTACCTAAACCCAAATCGATTCCGATTATTCTTGGTTCACCGTCAGAGTCGTCCCGAACCTCACAGTAAATGTCGGAGATACTATAGTCAATTTCACCCTCCATATCCTCCTCGGCACCGTCAACATCCAGAACCTCGCTGAACGGAAGCGTGTGTTCAAAGCTTTGAACAGAGCCGTCATCCGCAGAAATATAAAGCGTGCATATGCGGACCTGGCCCTTTGCCACCGCTTTGTTTTCCATTAGAGTAAACTCTGTTGACTCGGGGAAAACGGTGGTTTTCAGAAGCTCGCTTATGGATGGGCGGTCAGAGGATAACTCGAATTGTTCGCATATTACGATTCTGTTTTCCGAGCTGACGGTGGTGTTGCATACACGGATTTTTTTTGTGTTTACACAAATATTTTCGCCGGATGCAACCCCGGAGGCAAGCTCCGTTTCCCTGCAACGCGTAAGCTTGACGTTTGCGCCGACTGTACATCTTAAGCTGATTTTTCTGCTGTTAATCAGCGTGTAGTTAAAATTCTCGGGCTCAACTTCGACGCTGAGATTTTCGGTTCCGTCCGAATCGGCGGCGTCGACCGTATGATTAAATTCCTGCGTGGAAGAAAGACTTTTAACACTGCTGAAAACCTCTCCGTCAGGGGCATAAAGAACAGTCATATTGACGGTTCCCTGAATATATACTTTGCCCGAGCGAATGTTTTTTTCGGTTATTGTAACGTATCCGCTGACATCAAGAACCTTTAAAATATCGGGGTTTATATCCGGAACGATTACATCCGATTCGACTGTTGTGCGGTTATACTTCTGGCATATAACATCGCTTGTCTGTATTATTTCCTTTTTCAATGTGACTGACATTACGCTTACCTCGCTTTTACTATCATTTATGCTTTGCTAAAGTATATGACGGCTTCACGGGGAATATGACAAGTTTACAGCGTGTCTTTTATTTTGAGGTATAAATTGTATACTTCGCGCCGAGGCTGTTTAAGTTCGTCGGCAACACGCCGTGTCAGCTCCTTTGCCCGAAGATTCTCTGCGGAGTATTTGCGAAGGAGTTCCTCTGCCGAGGGTAAGGCATCGCGGTATTCTTCGATTAACCTTGCCTCGTCGGCACCTTTTATTATAAGTACAAATTCACCTTTCGGAGGTGTTTCTTCATAATAATGCACGGCGTCTTCAAGAGTGGTGCGGCGGTATTCTTCGAATCGCTTGGTAAGCTCACGGGCGAGCGTGATTTCGCGGTTGCCGAACACGCTCAGCATATCTTTAAGCGTTGCCTGAAGCTTATGCGGAGCCTCATAGAATATCAAGGTCCGCGTGTCATTCCTGACTGATTCAAGGTGGGTAATACGATTCTTTCGGTTTACGGTTAAAAAGCCCTCAAATGCAAACCTTCCCGTGGGCATACCGGAGGCGACAAGAGCTGTCGCAAAGGCGCATGGTCCGGGCAAGGCCTCAACCGGAATTGAATTGTCGATACAGAGCCTAACCAAATCCTCGCCCGGGTCTGAAATTCCGGGCATACCGGCATCGGTTATAACAGCAATTTTCTCACCGTTTAACAGCTTTTCCAAAAGATAGCTTCCTTTTTCGCGCTTGTTGTGCTCATAATAGCTGGTGGTGGGAACTTTTATGTCAAAGTGATTTAAAAGCTTTGCGCTGACTCTTGTATCCTCTGCCGCGATCAAATCAACGCTTTTAAGAACCTCAAGAGTTCGCATTGTTATATCTCCGAGATTGCCTATTGGTGTAGGGCATAAATATAATTTTCCGTTCATATTAATCCTTCTTTCAAAAAAATTTATATTACATATCCGCTTTTCGACCGTATATTCGGTTGATTTCATCAGAATAGATATTAGTATCTTTATAGACATAAAGAGGCGGGTCTAAAAATAATTTGGGTCGCCCGCAGTAGGCTCCCTCCACAAGAATCATTGTTGCGGTTTTGCCCGATGAAGGGTGGACAAATCTAAGCCGCTTCGGCTCAATTTTATACTTTCTCATAAGGCAGAGAATGTCAGCGAGCCTTTCCGGACGGTGAACCATACATAGCTTCCCGAGGGGCTTTAATAATATAGAAGAAACTCGAATTATGTCCTCTAAATTACATAGAATTTCATGCCGCGCAAGCGTAGCTGAATCGCTTTTGTTTGTTAATCCGCCGCCGTTTTCCTTATAAGGCGGATTGCAAGTTATATTATTGAAGAAACGCTTCCCGAAGATGGTCTCAGAGTCTTTTAAATCACCGCTGATAATCTCGATTTTGCTATCTAATTTGTTAAGAAAAACAGACCTTTTTGCCATTTCGGCTACCTCATTTTGAATCTCAATCCCGTAAATTTTATCAGCATTGCTCTTCTGCGAAAGCAGGAGAGGAACAATTCCGTTACCAGTACATAAATCCAAAACCCTTGCGTCCTTTTTTATCGATTTTGAAGCATAATCGGCAAGTAAAACTGCATCCGTACCGAAACAAAACCAGCTTGGATTTTGAATTATTTTTACGCCGCCGAGTTGTAAATCGTCCAGCCGTTCATACGGAAAAAGAAAATCTTGTCCCATAGTAAATTCCTCCAAATATTTAAAAACTAATACAAATATCGAAAAAAATCGCATCTGTTTGTGCAAAACGCACAAAAGAAAAATGCTGAAAAGTGATTTTCGAAAATGCTTAAAAAAATCCGCATATAATCGGCATTTGAACAGATGTAATAAATTTACATTACAAAATTGTTACAAAGTTCTGAAACGATTTTTTCGTCATATAATAGTATAACAGATAATTTTGTTTAGCACAATAACTAAAATTTCAGTAAAAAATTCCCAATAAGGAGCATTTAGGATGAAATGGGGTGAAAACAGGACCTATCGGGTAGAAAATCAATTCCAACTAAATTTTATCAAAAATAGCATTAGATAAACCAAAGTCAGCCAAAATTTCAGATTTGACGTTTTAAAAAAAACCAGATATAATGACAGTGTAGTACGGCAAACCATTATTTTCCAGAGCAAAACAAAAATAATGGCGGAAAAATATTACGAGGTGATTCGATGTTAGAAAAACTGAAAGGCAAACTGTCCGTTCCGATCAAGAAGGCAAATAAGAAAGTTGCCCTGATTGTTTCGGCGGCGATTGTAACCGTTACCTGTTGCAGTTTTGCATATGCTGCACCAAATAATGTTACAATTACGGATACGGAGAGTGCTCCCGTTCAGATTAAGACAACAGACACAAAGGTTGGAAAGATTCTTTCCAAGCAAGGCATTATTTTGAACGAGGGTGACCGCGTGAACTATGCGCTAAACGATGAGGTTGGCGATAATGCGGTCATAAGTATAGTCAGAGCGATTAACGTAAATATTGTATACCTGGGTGAAACAAGAACTTGCGTTACAGAGGAAACAAGCGTTGCGGAGATTCTTGCGGAGCAGGGCATAGCGGTAAACAGTGATTATGAGATTTATCCGCCGCTGTCATCAAATGTTTCGGACGGCGATACAATTACAGTTGTTGCTCACGATAAGCATAACATAACCGTTCAGGAGGAAGTGGCTTATTCGACAACTGAGGTTGAGGATTCGTCTCTCGCTCCGGGGGAAAGAGTTGTTGTGCAGGAGGGCAAGAACGGAATAAACGAGTATGTTTATGAGATTAACTATCAAGACGGTGTTGAGGTAGAAAGAAATCTTGTCAGCGAAAATACTCTTTCCGAACCCGTAGAGGAGATAGTGAACTACGGTCCCGAGAGCGTATGGCAGCTCGGTGTTATTCCGGCAAGCGCACCGACTAATTATAAGAGTGTTGAAGTATTTACCGCTACGGCGTACGATGCTTCGCCCATGGATAACGGTAAGTGGGCAGGTAAGACATCAACCGGTATGCCGCTCACATACGGCGTAATCGCGGTTGACCCGAGTGTTATTCCTTACGGAACAAAGATGTATATAGAGTCCGTTGACGGAAGCTATGTATACGGCTATGCTATCGCAGGAGACTGCGGCGGCGCGATTAAAGGCAAGAAGGTTGACTTATTTTTCTCATCAAGAAGTATGTGCTACGAATTCGGCAGACGCCCTGTCAGAATTTACTTCCTTGACTGATGAAAGCGAGGGACTGCGGTCGAATTGACCGCAGTCTTTTTTTGCATTATACAGAGCCGATACGGAGGGTGTACAATACCCGTATGAGGTGAATTTTAAGTTTTAAAATAAAAATTTTAAAAAATTTAAAAAAAGTTCTTGACAAAGCCGGGTAATCGTGCTATAATGGACAAGTTCCCAAACGAAGGAATTAAGATAATCGGGAGATTAAAAAACTTAATTTTCGAAAAGGGAGCTATCACGACAAGAACTGATAAAATTTTTAAAAAAGATGAAAAAAGTTCTTGACAAGAGAGAGAAAACGTGATATAATAAATAAGCTGTCGC